>Ga0163144_10000474_pt1 | contig 93132 bp, 84 predicted proteins | sample OliLak19BULKMAT1_FD_123175 | JGI IMG/M metagenome (GOLD analysis project Ga0163144, IMG submission 123175) | Freshwater microbial mat bacterial communities from Lake Vanda, McMurdo Dry Valleys, Antarctica - Oligotrophic Lake LV.19.BULKMAT1 | ecosystem: Environmental > Aquatic > Freshwater >...
ACCAGCTTCGAAGCCAGCACCGAAGCCAGCACCGAAGCCAGCACCGAAGCCAGCACAGAAGAAGAAGAAGTCGTCGACCAACGACGACTGCAGTCGGTTGCGCGACCTCAAGAAGAAGAAGTGCTGGAAGTGACGCCGAGGCTCGTCCTCGCGTCGACGTCCCGCTATCGCATCGAGCTGCTGCAACGCCTCGGTATCCCGTTCGAGGCGCGTGCGCCCGATGTCGACGAGCGCGCCTTCGACGACGCGTTCGCGACGTCGACGCCCGAGGAGCTCGCGCAGCGTCTCGCGCTCGCGAAGGCGCAGGCGGTCGCGGACGCGTTGGTGGCCGAGGGTGTCGCCCCCGCCCAGCCGGTCTGGGTACTCGGTGCGGATCAGCTCGCGATTTTGCCCGCGGACGGCGACCGGCCGCCGCGCCTGCTCCACAAGCCCGGCACAGTCGCGCGCGCGATCGATCAGCTCATGCAGCTCGCCGGCCGCGAGCATCACCTCGTCACGGGCGTGGCACTCGTGGCGCCGCATGCGACGACGAGGCACTCGGCCGTGGACCGCGTAACACTGCGCATGCGCGCGTTCGACCGCATCGAAGCGACGGCGTACATCGAGCGCTACGCACCGATCGACTGCGTCGGCAGCTATCGAATCGAGGACGCGGGGATCCGCCTCGTTGACGAGATCAGGTTCGACACGCTCGCGCGCAGCGCCGATCCGACGAGCATCATGGGGCTGCCGTTGCTCGTGGTGTGCCGCCTTCTGCGCCAGGCCGGCCTCTTGCCCTGAGATGGCATGGATGGATGGATGGATGGCATGGATGGATGGCATGGATGGATGGCATGGATGGCATGGATGGCATGGATGGCATGGATGGATGGCATGGATGGATGGATGGATGGATGGCTGGATGGATGGATGGATGGCATGGATGGATGGCATGGATGGATGGATGGATGGATGGATGGCTGGCTGAGATGGCTGGGATGGCTGCCCTGATGGACACGCGAGCCTGCGCTCTGGTACGAACGTGATCATGGGAATCTCGGCTCCTCGATCACTGCGCATCGTCGCCGCAACTGCGCTCCTCGGAGCGGGCTGTACGGAGCCGCAGGACGCGGAGGAGGGCTCCGACGCGACGGTGGATCCCACCGACAGCAGCAGCGAGCCGACCGACGTGTCGATGGCGCAGGACTCGAACTCGACGACGGCGACGACCGATTCCACGGATCCGACGAACGCGACCGAGGACACCGACGAACCGACCACCGGTACGGGTGAGGACATCGAGGTCGTGCCGCTGCGCATCGCGGGCTTCAGTGTCCCGGTGCTCGAGACCTATTACGGCTGCTTCGAGTTCTCGTTCGAGCTCGATCAGCTCGGCCACATCGTCGGCTTCGTGCCGCAGATCGACGACGTCGCACACGTGCATCACTTCGTGCTCAGCCGCATCGAGCAGGCGAGCGGCCTGGCCGACGGCTACTCGTGCTTCGATCTCGAGGGCGAGATGGTGTGGACGTGGGCGCCCGGCGGTCAGCAGTGGGACCTGCCGCCCGAGGCGGGCTTTCTCATCGGCGACGGCCCCGGCGGCGAGGTCACATTTCGCCTGCAGGTCCACTACAACAATCCGGCCGGCGACACGGGTGTCGTCGACCAAAGCGGGCTCGATCTGCTCGTGAGCAAGACGCTGCGGCCGAACAATGCCGGCACGATGGTGTTCGGCGACATCGACGGCATCGAGATCCCGCCGGGCGTCCCGGATCACAAGCACGTGTCGACCTGCAGCGGCAACGCGACGAGCTCGTTGCTCGACGAGCCCATGCATGTGTTCGGCACGTCCATGCACGCGCACGACATCGGCGCGGTGCTGTGGAGCGAGGTCCACCGCGATGGCAGCATGCTGTACGAGATGAACCGCGACGATCCGTATCTGTTCGGGTCGCAGCACATGAAGCCCGTCGACGAGATCGTCAATCCCGGCGACGAGGTGCAGACCCACTGCATCTACGACTCGACCGGTCGCACCGAGGTGACGATCGGCGGGCCCGGCACCGAGAACGAGATGTGCTGGAACGTCGTCACCTACTGGCCGCGCGTGTCCCAGCCCGTCGACCTCTGCGGCACCGGCAGCTAGCGCCGTCTTGGCCGGTTGAAGGCCAGGTGCCGGTTGCGTACGCTGCCGGCATGAACGCACCGGTCATCCGCGCGCCGCGTGGCACCCAGCTGTCGTGCAAGGGCTGGCCGCAGGAGGCGGCGCTGCGCATGCTGATGAACAACCTCGATCCCGACGTCGCCGAGGCGCCGGATCGATTGGTGGTGTACGGCGGCACCGGCAAGGCCGCGCGATCGTGGCCGGACTACCATCGCATCGTCGCGTCGCTGCGCTCGCTCGAGAACGACGAGACGTTGCTCGTGCAGAGCGGTCGCGCGCAGGGAATCCTTCGCACGCACGAAGATGCGCCGCGGGTGCTGATCGCGAACAGCAACCTCGTGCCCAAGTGGGGCACGTGGGACGAGTTCAATCGGCTCGAGGCGCTCGGCCTCACGATGTATGGCCAAATGACCGCGGGGAGCTGGATCTACATCGGCACCCAAGGGATCCTCCAGGGCACGTACGAGACGTTCGCCGCGTGTGCGAAGCGGCACTTCGGGGGTGACCTCGCAGGTCGGCTCATCGTGACCGGTGGTCTCGGCGGCATGGGTGGCGCGCAGCCGCTCGCGGCGACGATGAACAACGCCGCGTGTCTGTGCATCGAGGTCGATCCGCATCGCATCGAGCGCCGGCTGCAGACGCGGTACCTCATGCGCAGCACCGCATCGCTCGACGAGGCGCTCGCGTGGCTCGCCGATGCGCAGCGCGAGCGCAAGCCGCTGTCGGTCGGGCTCGTCGGCAACTGTGCCGAGGTGCTGCCGGAGCTCGTGCGTCGCGGTGCGGTGCCCGACATCATCACCGATCAAACCAGCGCGCACGACGAGCTCAACGGCTACGTGCCGGACGGCATGTCGCTCGACGCCGCGATCGCGCTCCGCGGCACCGACCCTGCGCAGTACGTGCGGCGCAGCATCGACGCGATGGGTCGTCACGTCGCCGCGATGCGTGCGCTGCAGAAGGCCGGCGCTGTCGCATTCGATTACGGCAACAACATCCGCGCGCAGGCGGTCAAGGCCGGTGTCGAGGATGCGTTCGAGATCAAAGGCTTCGTGCCCGAGTACATCCGGCCGCTGTTCTGCGAGGGGCAGGGGCCGTTTCGCTGGGCGGCGCTGTCGGGGGATCCGGCGGACATCCACGCGACCGATCGCGCGATCCTCGAGCTGTTCCCCGACAAGCCCGCGCTGCGCCGGTGGATCGAGCTCGCGAACGAGCATGTCGCGTTCCAGGGATTGCCGGCGCGCATCTGCTGGCTCGGCTACGGCGAGCGCGATCGTGCGGGCCTGCGCTTCAACGAGATGGTCGCCAAGGGCGAGGTGTCAGCGCCGATCGTGATCGGTCGCGATCACCTCGACTGTGGCAGCGTCGCGTCGCCGAATCGCGAGACCGAGGGCATGAAGGACGGCTCCGATGCGATCGCGGACTGGCCGATCCTCAACGCGCTCGTGAACACCGCCGCTGGCGCATCGTGGGTGTCGGTACACCACGGTGGCGGCGTCGGCATCGGCTACAGCTTGCACGCGGGCATGGTCGTCGTCGCCGATGGTACGGCCGGTGCGGCGCGCAGGCTCGCGCGCGTGCTCGTCACCGATCCGGCGATGGGCGTGATCCGCCACGTCGATGCCGGCTATGGCGATGGCTTCGCGCGCGAGCACGGCGTGCGCGTGCCGGGTCGCACGTTCCTCGAGGATGCGAAGTGATCCAGGTGTTCGCGAACGCGGCCGCGGTGCACACGCTCGCGGGCCCGGCGGTGCCGCGCGCCGGTGCGGCGATGGCCGAGCTCGGCACGATCCGCGATGCGAGCGTCGTCGTCGACGAGCGGGGCGCTGTCGCATGGGTCGGGCCGGCGAAGGACATCCCGGCGGTCGGTGACGCGGACTTCCACGACTGTCGCGGCAAGACGTTGATGCCGGCGCTCGTCGACGCGCACACGCACCTGGTGTGGGCGGGCGATCGCAAGGACGAGCTCGAGCAGCGCCTCGCCGGTGCGGACTACGAGCACATCTTCGCGAAGGGCGGCGGCATCTTGTCGAGCGTTCGGCAGACCCGCGCGGTACCCGACGACGAGCTGCTCGCGCAGAGCCTCGTACGCATCGCACGCATGCGCCGCGCCGGCACGACGACGTTCGAGATCAAGAGCGGCTACGGCCTCGACCTCGCCACCGAGCTGCGTCAACTCCGGGTCGCGCGGCGGCTCGCGAGCGAGCACGGCTTCCGCGTGCGCACGACGTGCATGGCCGCGCATGCGATCCCCGCCGAGTCGCGCGGCAGCGCAGCGGATCGCGCCGCGTTCGTCGCATCGATCATCGACGAGATCCTCCCCGCGGTTGCGCAAGAAGGTCTCGCCGACTACGCGGATGCGTTCTGCGATCGCGGTGCGTTCGATGTCGACGAGTCGCGGCGCGTGCTCGAGGCCGCGCGGCGGCTCGGCCTCGGCGTGCGGATCCACGCGAACGAGCTCGGCTCGACCGGCGGAGCGCTGCTCGCCGCCGAGCTGAGGGCCGCCTCGGCCGATCACCTGCTGTACCTCGACGCGGCCGAACGCACCGCTTTGCGCGATGCCGGGGTGGTCGCGGTGCTGCTACCCGGCACGTCGCTCGTGCTCGGCAAGCCGTTCGCGGACGGTCGCGCGCTCGTCGAAGCGGGCGTGCCGATCGCGGTCGCGACCGACTGCAACCCCGGATCGTGTGCGTTCGAGAACCTCGCGATGGTGCTGGCCCTCGCCTGCTACGGCAATCGCCTGAGCCCCGCCGAGGCGATCTGCGCCGCCACCCACAACGCGGCGTGCTCGCTCGGTCTCGCCGATCAGGTCGGCTCGCTGCAGCGGGGCCGCCGCGCCGACTTGCTGGTGCTCGATACCGCCGACGTGCGGGACCTCGTCTATCACGCCGGCTCGCCGCTGGTGCGCGAGGTCTGGCAGGACGGGCTGCTCGTGCCACGAGTCGCGTGATACGGTAGCGCCGATGGGCTCGGGCCTCGAGGAATTGGGAATCATCGACGACGGCGACGAAGCAGCCACGTCGGGTGCCGAGGCTCGGCGCATGCCTGCCCCGCGTGTCGGCGCACCGGCGACGTCGACCGAGGAAGGCGACAAGAACGCGGCGCTGGTCCGCATGCTGCGGCAGATCTCGCTGTTCGAGGGCCTGTTGCCGCTGCACCTGCGCCGCATCTCGTCGCTGTGTCAGGAGCTGTCGTTCAAGACGGGTCAGCCGGTGTTCAGCCACGGCGATCCGGGCGATGGCCTGTATCTCATCCTCGAGGGCGCGGTGCGGATCAGTCGCAGTGTCTCGGGCATCGGCGAAGAGGCGCTCGCGGTGCTCAAGCCCGGGCACTACTTCGGCGAGATGTCGATCGTCGACGACGACATGCCGCGCTCGGCCGACGCGATCGCGCACGAGAACTCGCGGCTGCTCAAGCTGCCGAAGGAAGATCTGCGCGATTTGATGTTCGTGGATCGCGAGCTCGCCTACGAGCTGCTGTGGCGCTTCGTTCGCACGCTCAGCGCACGACTTCGCGAGAGCAACGATCGGTTGCTCATGCTGACGGTGTCGTCGAAGTTCTAGAACCCGGATTAAATCTTCGGGTTGCCGGTGCTCGGCGGCGGCGAGGTCGGACCCGGATTGACCATCACCTTGGGTGCTGGCTTGGGTGGCGTCTGCGGTCCGGGATTGATGCTCGTGACGACCGGCCTGTCGGGCGTCGGCGGCTCGGTCGTGCCACCGGGCTGCTCTTGCGGCGGCGTCTCGTCGGGCGCGTCCGGCGTCTCGTCGGGCGGCTCAGCCTGCGGACCCTCGTTGACGCTCGGCGGCTCGGCCGGCCCGCTGTTCACGTACTTCTTCTCACACGACAGCGCCACCGGCGTCGCGAGCAGCATGGCGCCGACGGTGAAACGCAGCGAGCGCGCGCGTGACGGAGGGGGTGCGTTCGACATGCACACGATGGTCGCGGGCTTGCGCGGGCTCGTCAACCGATGGCCCAGGCCTAGGGCGCACTGCTATCCGTGAACGACGGCAGGTGGCGCAGCGCGCACGCGGGCGGCGATCCCCGCGGTCGCGATCGCGTCGTCCCAGCTCGCGTCGCGTCCATCGACCTGCGGCACGAGCACGCGATCGGGATGGCGCGCGACCTCGAGGAATCGCGTGCCCTTCGCACACGCATAGACGGCGCTCACCGGATGCTCGCGATCCGGGCGGATGCGGACCGGTGCGCCGGCGTGATCGAAGTCGACCTCGAGCCCGCACGCCGCCTCGCAGACTCGACAGTAGGTCTTCGCGGGGCCCGCATCGACGTCGGCTCGGTCAACCGTCGAGCTTGGTCTCGAGCCGGCCAAGGCGATCCTTGATCCCGTCGAGCTCACGATCGTACTTCTCCCCGACGTTTCGGACGAAGCGCGCGAGAATCAACATCTGCGCGGCGAGGTCTTGCAGCGTGTCCTCGACCTTTCCCAAGCGCGCGTTCGTGAGCCGGACCTCGTCGCGCACGCCCGCAACATCGCCGCGGAGCTGCGTGATGTCGCCTCGCAGGCCCTTGAGCTGCTCGAGCATCAGCACGCCGACATCATCGCCCACACCCCGACGGTAGCACGCGGCACAAAGGGCTGCCATGCGCCAACGCCGTCGCCTCAGACGCCGTTGAGCACATCGACCACCGCGAACAGATCGCCTTGGTCGTAGAAGTCCACGCCGAGCAGGTTCACCGGATGTCCCCACTGTTCGGCGCACGCCTGCGCGCGCCCGAGCAGCAAGTCGTACGCGTTCGCCGTCGCCGCCGCGCCCTCGTCCGGCAGATCCGCATCCGTGCTCAGCCAGTGGTTCACGAGGAACAACCCTTCGCCCGCGGTGCCGCGATTCGCATCGCAGGTGAACTCCTCGGGCGCGTGAAACCTGTACGGCGTGTCCCAGATCAGATCCCACGCGTGGTGAAACCACGCGGGTGGTGGCGCGCCGTTCTCCGCGGTCACCACGACGCGCGTGCCCGCGTCGATCAACTCGCCGAGGGTCGGCCATGCGCCGTCGCCCTTCACGTACAGCAGTGCGTCGCGTCCACCACTCGCCCAGTCCGCCGCGATTGCCGTGCTCGTCGTCGAGTCCTCGTAGATGATGATCAGCACCTCGTCGGGATTCGCGTCCATGAACCCGCCGATCGCCGCGATCGCGTCGATGTGCGGGATGCTCCCGAGCCCGCACGGCCCGTGGCACAGCACCGTCTCGCCTCCGTCCTCGGTGACGTCGAGCATCATCCCGCGGATGCCGTCGTCGAGCTGCTGTCCGATGTCGCGGACTTGGTTCGCGTTGATCGCGGAGAAGCCCGCGTCGGTTGCAGCGGCGCTGTTGTGGGTGGTCGGGAAGGTGACCTCGTCGAGCGGGCGATCGCACAGCGCAGCGTGACCGTTGCACGCGCGCGCCGGAGTGCCGGAAGTACCAGTCGTCGTTTGGGCGGACGAGGTGTCGCCGATCGAGCCATCGCCTTTGCTGGCTGCGGCTGATGTCGCCGAAGTGTCTGTCGTCGTTCCCGCGGTACCGGCTGCCGGTTGTGTCGCGCACGCGACGAGCATGCATGACAGTGACACGCCAACGTATGCCGCCCGGCTCACGCGGTGGGCTCGAGCTCCGACTTCAGCCAAGTGACCAGACCGCCGTCGTAGGCCGCCCAAGCGCGCGTGATCGGATCGAAGCGGACAGTCAGTACGCGCCTGGATCGAGAGGGGGTCGATGCCGCGCCGACTGCACCGCCTGCAAGCATCCCGAGCACGAGACCCTTCGCCCAGCCCTGACCCTTCTTCGTGGAGGCGGCGCCCACTGCGGCACCCGAACACGGATCCGAGCAGAGCGCCCGCGGCGATCGTGTCGTCCGCGTAGCGAATCCTTGCAACACCATCTTCCGCGACCTGCAAGACGAACTTGTCGCCTTCGTGCTCGAAGACATACGTGTCCGGCTGACCAGGCACTGCCCGCAAGCTCGTGGACGCGCGCCCGTTCTCGGTCTCGACGAGCTCAACCACGTCGTCCGCGAAGACGTCGAGCCGACCGAAGAGATCGCGGTACTCCGAAAGCCCCGTCGCGAGATCCGCCAAGGTGAGTCGGTCAGACATCGAGTTGCTCTCTCATGATAGCGCGCTTCAGCTCCGTGCGAGGCCCGCGCCACCCCTTCGCGATGGCGCGGAAGATGCGGCCGAGTCCATCCGGCTCGGAGTCGGCGAGGCCGAGGGCATACGCGGTGATAGACGATCACGCGGACCCCCGCGAGGTCGGTCACGATTCGGTTCAACCCTCGTTCGAGCTCGGCGAGCACTTGAGCGAGCGCTACGATCCTGCCCTGTCGCCGTATCCGCTGCACTCCGGTGCCGATCGTCGGTGCGCTCCTGTGGTCGGCGCTCAGCGGCCTCGGTGCCGCGCGCCGCCAGCGTCAGCGCAGTCGCATCGAGACCCACTACGCCGCCGCGCGCCGTCTCGTCACCGAGACCACCGAGCTCGCGGAGCTGCGCAAGCAGCTCGTGCTCGCGCGCGACAAGGCGCTCGCCGAGCTCGTCGACGAGAAGCTCGATGCGAACGACGCGTACTCGATCCTGCAGGATTACATCAACGCGCGCATCGCCGAGATCGATCGCGCCTAGTCCGTCGCAGCCCGAGCACCACGAGCCCGAACAGCGCCGACGATCCGCCGCCTCGCTGCGAGCAGCCACAGCCCTCGGCCACCGGATCCTGCGCCGCCCCGTCGCTCGACGAGCTCTCGTCGCCGGCGTCGGGGTCGCCCGGTGCCGTCGTCGACTCGCCGCCCGACGTGTCCGGATCCGTCGGCGTGCCGACCATGATCGTCACCGCCTGCGACAGCCCCATGTTCCGACCGTCGCGCGCGACGACGCCGAACTCGTACTCGCCGGCCTCGATGTTCGTGACCTCCCACGCCCACGGCTCCTCGAACAGCCGCACGACCGGCTCACCGTTCAGATACAGCTCGAGGTCGCTGAGGATCCGATCGTCGGTCGCCTCGGCGGTGATCGTGAAACCGGATCCGGGCGCAATCACGTCACCTTCGGCGGGATACGTGATCGTCACGACCGGCGGCGTGTCGTCGGCGGGATACGGACCCTGGGCGCACGCGAGCGCTCCGATCGCACCCTCGTGTTCCCCAGGATCGCCGCCACCGCGACACACCGGCGCACCGGAGCCGCCGTCGGGGAACGTGATCGACACAACCGCGTGCGTCGGATTCTGCTGCTCGACTGTGAACGTGACCACGCCTTGCGGATCGGTGAACGAGTCGCCGGCCTGCATCAATCCCGTGCCGGAGATCTCGAGGAAGTACGGCGAAGGCCCGAAGCCACCGTCCTGCACGTCGTCCGAAACGTGCACGACGACGCCGTCGAGCTCGCCGGACACATCGAACTCGCCGATCGGCTGGCGATACTCGAGCCAGTAGGATCGCCCGTCGAACGCCGGCACCACGAGCGCCTGCGTACCGTCGCACGGCGTCTCGAGCGGTGCGATGTTGAACGTGCCGTCTGCGGTCGCGTAGACGACGTTGCAGTCGTCGAGCCACCCCATGTAGACCTTCTGCACCGCGTTGATGTGACCGCAGCCGTCACCCATCGGGTCGAACGGATCGCCGTACTCGAGGTGCCCGCAGTTGTCGGCGAACACGATCTCCTCGCCCATCTCGTCCTTGCCGCAGCTATAGGCGTGCGAGTGACCCATGCCGTAGTTGTGGCCGAGCTCCTGGTTGCGCACCGTGCAGCCGAACGAGCCGTGATACCAGCTGTCCCGGGCAGGAAACTGCGGGGATCCAAGATCGGCGAGGCCGCCGAAGTCGCAGCCCGTCGACGGGAAGTGATACATGAGCTGCTGGTAGTCGCTCGGGTTGTGACCCTTGTCGAGCATCGCGTTGCGGGCATCGACGCCGATCGCGTAGGGATCGCAGCCACCGGGATCGGGGATCTCGTACGGACCGAAGACCTCGCCGATGATCCGCTCGCGGCCATACGAGACCTCGCCGTAGAAGACGCTCGTCGCCTCGGGGCCCGAGAACATCGATTGATCCGCGTTGCCGTTGTTGAGCCCGGGCTGGTCCCAGAACAACAGGATCGTCGCGATGACGCGCGGGTCGAACGGCTCGGCATCGACGAGCGGCGTCGGGGCGGGCGCGAGCACGGACCACTCGTCGACGTGCAGGCGATCGCCGTCGACGTCGCCCCACACCTGCAGCGTCGTGCCGCGCTCGAACGCAGGCACCGTCGCGGTGCCGAGCGACGCCGGTGCGATGAGCTCGACGTCGCGATCCTCGAGCAGCAGTAGATGATGCTCGAGTCGCGACGTGCCGTCGTCGAGCCGCGCGATGCGAGCGACGTAGGTGCCGGCCAAGCTCCCATCGGCGAGCACGCCGGTGCGCGGGGTTGCGAGGGACTCGACGTCGCTCGCCTCGCAGGCGAGAGCAGCGCACAAAAAAGCGAGAGAAACCCGGCCGAGGTTCATGCGAGCGTCAGTCTAGACGCACACGAACACGTTGCAGATACCAATCTTGTTGCCCCCGACCCCGGCGGGGCAGCACGTGCTCTGTAGGTCGTTCTCGTCGAAGATGCAGAAGTCACCCATCATGCCGCAGCCGGTCAGGTCGTCCTCGCAGTCGGAGACGTCGAGCACGCAGGACGCAGTGCAGTCGAGGGTGCCCATGTCGAACCCCTGGGTGATGCAGCTGTTGCCGCCGAAGTCGTTGCCGTCGCACTGCTCGCCGCCGTTCTGCTCGCCGTCGCCGCAGCTCGGCAGCGCCTGACAGCCCGACGTGTCGAGCGCGGAGCAGTCGTCGGCGCACGACAGCACGCCGCCGCCGAAGCCGAGCGACACGCAGGTCTCGCCGCCGAACTGGTTGCCGTCGCACGCTTCGGTCAGCGCGATGTCGCCGTCGCCGCATGTGGAGCAGGCGTCGGTGATGAGGTGGCACTGCGGATCGCACGCGAGCACGCCGTCGTCGAACCCGAGCAAGGGGCACGTCGCGTCGCCGAGATCGGCGCCGTCGCAGTCCTCGTCGCCCTGCAGCGTGTCGTCGCCGCACATCGCCGCGCTGGTGTCGTCGGTCTGCGTCTCACTGCTCACGTCGCCGGACGAACCGTCGGTCATCGATGCGGTCGAGGGATCGCTGCTCGGATCCGAAGACGGATCGCCGCTCGCACTGTCGGTCGCGCTGCCGCTGTTGGTCTCGTCGGTCGACGTTGCGGTGTCGCCGTCCGTGGCGGACGCGCTCGCCGTCGCGGAGACGCTCGAGCCGAAGCTACCGGAGCCGTCGATGACCGCGCCGGTCGTGCATGCGGCCGGCAGTAGCGCGATGGCGAGTCGACGCATGATCGTGCCCATCTTCGCGAACGGTACGGCACCGTGGCGCGCGCGACGATGCGTCCGTTCACACGCCGGTGGATCCGAGCCGATTGTCCGCGCGGGATTTCTCACGATCGCGCAGATGCATGTACGACTCGGGCGAGTACCCTCGCCCTCGTGAACCACTCGGGCTGGCTCTTGCCGTGGGTCGTCGTGTTGGCCTGCTGCGATCGGGGGTCCGCCGCGAGCGGCTCGCAGCCGCCGGCGCGCGAGGCGGCGCCGGACGACGTTGCTGCGCACCGCCTCGTTGCTGCACAGCTGGCCGCGGTGCTCGAGCGTCAGCGCGAGGCGTGGAATCGCGGGGACATCGTCGCGTTCATGGACGCGTACGTGCACGACGACAGCCTCGTGTTCACGTCGGGCGGCAAGGTGCGACGCGGTTGGACCGAGACGCTGGAGCGCTATCGCACCCGCTACGTCGACGCGGCCCCTGATAACCGAAGCAGGATGGGAAAGCTGAAGTTCTGGGACCTCGAGACCAGCGTTCTGAGCGACGACGTCGCGCTGGTCCTCGGACGTTGGCGGTTGGAGGAGACACCCGAGGCGGGTGAGGGTGTCTTCTCTCTGGTGTTCGTGCGGCGCGGTGGAAACTGGCAAATCATTCACGACCACACTTCGGTGGCGTTGCCCGATCCGCCCCCGAGCGCGAGCAAGCCGAGAACGAGTCTCGATGACGGCGCGCCCGTAGCGGGTAGCTGGCGGTAGACCGCGGCGCGAGCATGCGGCTACGATGCGGGGGGCGACGTGTGCTGCGGCTCGGGGGAGCGGCGGCGGCGAGGGGCCCGCTTCCGGCGGATTCGCTGTCCATCCGAACCGCCATCCCGCAGACGACCTGGAACCTGACGCATGAACACTCGAGCCTTGCTCCGCAACTGCACCATTTCCTACGCGCTCGGCATGTCGGCCCTCGCACTCGGCGGTTGTCCGTCCGACGAAGAGGGCGTGACCGGCACGGCGTCGAACTCCGGCACGGAGTCGGACACCGAGAGCACCGAGGAATCGGACGAAGAGTCGGACTCCGACGAGCCGACCATGGGCAGCAACAGCAACAGCGACTCGACGCCGACGACCGAGACGACGGACGATCCGACGACGGTCGATACGACCGAGGATCCGACCGACCCGACGGGCACGGAGTCGGACACGGACCCGTCGTCGAGCTCCGCGTCGGCGTCGGAGACCGATCCGTCGTCGTCGAGCAGCGACACGGATTCCGCCAGCGACACCAACAGCAGCAGCGAGAGCAGCGGCGCCGTATCGACGACCGACTCGGATTCGGACAGCGACTCGGACAGCGACACGAACGTCGACCCGAACTGCGAAGCCCCCGGTGAGGTCATCAGCTGCGACGCGATCGCCGACGCACCGACGCAGTTCCAGGCGATCGGTCTCGGCTGCGATGGCGACGCGAACCAGATCATCCCGATCAACAACGAAGTGTTCAACTCGGCTGCCGGTGCGTGGCGCGTCGCGAGGCAGTTCGGTACGTACATCGATCCCGGCACCAACGAGCCGCTGTGGAGCGCACGCGAGGGCGAGCAGATGCTCATCATCTCGACCGGTGCGATCTCGGCTCCGAACGGGCAGGGCGTCGTGACGATGGCCGCGGGCACGCATCAAGGCGGGCTCGACAACGGGAACCCCGACGGTCAGAACCTGCCGGCACCGATGTTGCCGAGCGACGGTGGTCAAGGCGGACCGTTCGTGAACTGCGACGGCGTCGGCGACTGCTCGAACACCCTCGAGACGCAGTGGAACGCCGGCGGGAACGAAGCGAACGATCTGCTGTGGATGCAGTTCGACACCGCGGTGCCCGTCGGCACCAACGGCTTCTCGTTCGACTTCGCGTACTTCTCGGCGGAATTCCCGGAGTACGTGGCGACGGAGTTCAACGACATCTTCCTCGCGTGGTCGGCGAGCGAGACGTATACGGGCAACCTGTGCTTCATCAACGATCAGCCGTGCACCGTCACTGCGCTCTGCGATGGGGACGCCACGTGCCCGAATCTCGCCTACTGCGACGACTCGGCGAACTTCTTTTTCGCGCAGTGCGCGAACCTGGTCGCGAACAACGAGCTCGCGGGCACTGGCTTCGACGGGGTCGGCGGCGCGACCGGATGGTTCACCGCGAGCGGCTCAGCGGCGCCAGGTGAGGATCTACAGCTCACCTTTGGCCTGTTCGACATGGGCGACAGCATCTACGACACCGCAGTGCTGCTCGACAATTGGCAATGGGACTGCGAAGGCTGCGTCCCGAGCGAGGTCATGGGTTGCGGCATCGAGCCGACTCCGTGACGTGTCTTGTCGCCCTCACGGGGCGTACTCCCAACCCGACGATACGAGGAACCTGACATGCAGACCCAAAGCTTGCTCCGCAACTGCACCATTCTTTCCGCCCTCGCGCTCGCGGGCTGTCCGTCCGACGAAGAGGGCGTGACCGGCACGGCGTCGAACTCCGGCACCGAGTCGGACACCGAGAACACCGAGGATTCGGACGAGGACTCCGACTCCGAGCCGACGGGCAGCAACAGCAACAGCAACAGCGACTCGAATCCGACGACGGAGACGACCGACAACCCGACGACGGTCGACACGACCGAGGACCCGACGGATCCGACAGGAACGACGGATCCGACCGATCCGACCGATCCGTCGGCGACGGAGTCGGATACCGACGCGTCGACGAGCTCCGCATCGGCGTCGGAGACCGATCCGTCCTCGTCGAGCAGTGATTCCGACTCCGATTCCAACAGCGGCAGCAGCAGTGAGAGCAGCGGCGCGGTGTCGGCGAGCGCTTCGGATTCGGACTCCGACAGCGACTCGGACACGAACGTGGATCCGGGTTGCGAGGCGCCCGGCGAGCTCATCGCGTGCGACGCGCTCGCGGATGCGCCGACGCAGTTCCAGGCGATCGGCCTCGGGTGCGACGGCGACGCGAATCAGGTCATCCCGATCAGCAACGCGGTGTTCAACTCGGCCGCGGGTGCGTGGCGGGTCGCGACGCAGTTCGGTACGTTCATCGATCCGCTCAGCAATGAGCCGCTGTGGGGGCCACGTGAGGGCGAGCAGCTCCTCATCATCTCGACCGGCGCGATCACGGCGCCCAACGCCCAGACGGGTATCGTGACGATGGGTGCAGGCGCCCACCAGACGGGCCTCGCGAACGCGAACCCTGACGGCCAGAACCTGCCCGCACCGATGTCACCCGTCGACGGTGGTCAAGGCGGACCGTTCGTGAACTGCGACGGCGTCGGCGATTGCTCGAACACCGTCGAGGCGCAGTGGGATCTCGGCTTCGGTGCGGCGAACGATCTGCTGTGGATGCAGTTCGACACCGCGGTGCCGGGCGGCACCAACGGCTTCTCGTTCGACTTCGCCTACTTCTCGGCGGAGTTCCCCGAGTGGGTCGACACGTCGTTCAACGACATGTTCCTCGCGTGGTCGGCCAGCGAGACCTATACCGGCAACCTCTGCTTCATCAACGATCAGCCGTGCACGGTGACCGCGCTGTGCGACAGCAACGACGCGTGCCCCGACCTCGCGTACTGCGACGAGGCCGGCTGCGCGAACGTGGCGGGCAACGAGCTGGCCGGTACCGGCTTCGACGGCGTCGGCGGCTCGACGGGCTGGTTCACCGCGAACGGCTCGGCCGCGCCGGGCGAGGACCTGCAGCTCACGTTTGCGATCTTCGACATGGGCGACAGCTCGTGGGACACCGCGGTGCTGCTCGACAACTGGCGCTGGGACTGCGAAGGCTGCGTGCCGAGCGAGGTCATGGGCTGCGGCATCGAGCCGACGCCGTGAGCTGAGGCGAGTCGACTCGCGTCGATGGAGGGCCGGTGTCGCTCGCGCGACATCGGCCTTTCTATTTTTCACGTTCACACCTCGCCGAGCAGGCCGATCGTGGGCATGGTGTCGGCGTGGTGTCATCATCCGCGCCGCGGTGACCGTCGATCCGGCAGCGTCCGCGCCCAGCACGTCCTTGGTCGTGCGGCGCTACAACACGGCCGAAGCGCGTCGGCTCGCGGTCGCGTACACGGCCCTGTTCCTCGTCGCGGGGATCCATCTGCCGTATTGGCCCGTGTGGCTCGCACATCGCGGCGTCGGGCCGCAGGAGATGGGCGTGTTGCTCGGGCTCGGCAACTGGGCGCGGCTCACCACGCCGTGGATCGGCGCATGGGCCGATCGAACGGGGCGCGGGCCGCAGGTACTTGTCGTTGTCGCCATCGCGGTGCTCGTCACGCTGCTCGCGTTCCAGCTCGCGCACGGGTTCGCGTTGCTCGTGATCCTCTCGGTGATTCTCGGGCTCGCGTACGCGCCGATCATCCCCTTGCTCGACGGCATGGCGATCGCCGCGACCGCAGCGGGGCGCATGGACTACGGGCGCGTGCGGCTGTGGGGCTCGGTGTCGTTCATCGCCGCGTCGGTGATCGGTGGTCGCGTGCTCGAGGGCCGGGATCCATCGCTCGTGCTGTATGCGTTGCAGGCTGCGGCGGTGTTGCTCGTGCTCGCGACGATCTTTCTGCGGCGGATGCCGACGATGCCGCGCGTCGAGGAGTCGTCACCCGTCGCCGATCCGGTCAACTGGTCCGGTGTGCTGCGGCGCCCGCGATTCGCGACGTTCCTCGTCTGCGTCGCGTTCCTCCAAGCCGGCCATGCGGTGCTGTACGGCTTCGGCACCAAGCACTGGATCGCCAACGGCGTGGCGGAGTCGACGATCGGCTGGTTCTGGGGCGTCGGCGTATTCACCGAGATCTTGCTCTTCGCATGGAGCGCAAAGGTCATCGCGAAGATCGGCGCGCCGGGGTTGCTCGTCGTCGCCGGCCTCGGCGCCGTCGTGCGCTGGACGACGCTCGGCATGACGACCGACGTCGCCGCGACGTTCGCGATCCAGACGCTGCACGCGCTCAGCTTCGGTGCAATGCACCTGGGCGCGATGAGCTGGATCCGCGAGAACATCGCGGGACCTGCGGTGCATCGCGCTACGTCGCTGTACGTAGCGGTTGCGGCCGGCATGGCGCTCGGCATCGGCATGCCACTTGCCGGCGTGCTGTTCGAGGATTTCCACGGTGACGCGTATTATGCGATGAGCGCGTTCGCGGCGATCGGCACCGTGTTCGCGTGGCGACTCGTGCGATGATGCGTGTCGATGCGCGCAACGTGCATGCTAGGGCTCCTCGTCGTCGCGCTCACCGCGTGGCCGGCCGACGACGCGCAGGCCCACTCGGGCGGACGACCCGGGCCCGGCTGTGTCGGTTGTCATGCCGGCGGTGACGTCTCGCTGTCGATCACGACGTCGCCGCCGACGATCGATCCCGGTGATCTCGTGACCGTCACGCTGCTCGTCGACGCCGGCGGTTTCGGTGAGGTCGCGGGCGTGTTCATCGGTGCGCAAGCCGGCGAGCTGTCGACGATTCCCGGCGAGGGGCTCGCGGCCGTGGCCGCGGGCCTCACGCACAGCCAGCCGAAGTCGATGCCCGGCGGAATGACGGAGTTCGAGTTCCGCTGGACCGCACCGAACACGCCCGGCGCGGTGCGCTTCGACGTGTCGGTGCTCGCGGGCAACGACAACGGCAGCTCGAGCGGCGACCGTGCCGACGATGGCCGCATCGATCTCGTGTTCGGCTGCGAAGGGCAGACGTACTTCCTCGACTTCGACGACGACGGTTACGGGCGCGACGATGCATCGCGACTCGCGTGCGCCGGTGATGCTCCCGCCGATCACGCGGCGGCGAGCGGCGACTGCGACGACACGCGCGACACCGTGCATCCCGGCGCCGTCGAGCTGTGCAACCAACGCGATGACGACTGCGACGGCGAGCTCGACGAGGACGCGATACCGATCCCGCTGTTCCCCGATGGCGACGGTGACGGGTACTACGGCCAGGTCGAGGGCACCAGCGAGGACCCGATGATGGGCTGCGTCGGCACGCCGGACTTCGCGGGCGAGCCCGGCGATTGCGAGCCGACCGATCCGACGAAGAACCCCGGCGCCCAAGAGGTGTGCAACCTCTACGACGACAACTGTGACGGCCGAGCCGACGAGCGCGTGCGACCGATCTGCGGCGTCGGCTGGTGCGCGCGCGAGGCGTGGACGTGTGATCCGGCGAACTGCGATCCCGGCGAGCCGCAGCCCGAGACGTGCAACCTGCTCGACGACGACTGCGACGACGATCTCGACGAGGAGGCCCAGTGTCCTGCGGATCGCGACGTCGCGCTCATGTGCATTGCGGGCGAGTGCCGCACCGAAGAGGGCAGCAGCGACGAAGGTGGCACCACGTCGGGCACCGGTGGTGTCGGTGAGTCCGGTGGCACGTCGTCCCAGGGCGGCACGATCGCGGAGGCGAGCGGTGGCAGCTCGCGTTGTGCGATCGGCGAGCCAAGGGCGGCGTATTGGTGGTTGCTGCTGCTCGGCTGGCGTCGGCGACGTTCAGCCGCTCGATGAGGCGCCGAGCTTCGCGGCTGGCGGCGGATCGTTCGCGGCGAGCAGCCGACCGAGAAAGTCGAGCACGGCGCGGATCCTCGCTGCACCGATGATGTCGCGATGCACCGCCTGCCACACGACGCGCGGCTCGGGCCCGACGAACGGCGTCGCACCACCGACCGGCACCGGCACGCGCACGAGCTGCTTCTCCTCGTCGGCGACCTTGCATGGCAGCAGCGAGATGCCGACGCCGGCGACCGTCGCCGACATCAGCGACGACACACTGTCGGAGCGCAGGATGACCTCGGCACCGGCGGTGTGCTCGTCGATCCACTCGTTCTCGCGCCGGAACGCGCGCGTATCCGCGAAGCCGACGAAGCGATGGCCCGCGAACCCACCCGGCTGGCCGACGTTCGGTGTGCCGACCGTGTCGAGGTACTCGCGCGCGGCGTACAGCGCCAGATCGATCACGAACAGCCGCTTCACGACGAGGTCGTCCTGGTGCGGGCGTGCGAGTCGCAGCGCGACGTCGGCCTCGCGTCGGCCGAGATCGATCTCGCGGTTCGTGCACGCGAGCTCGAGGCGGATGTCGGGGTACTTGCGATGGAACAGCGGCAGGTGCGGCGCGATGAACCGCGTCGAGAGCATCTCGGTCGCGGTGAGCCGCACGTGGCCGGCAAGTCGCTGGTCCTCGCCCTCGACGTCGCGCATCGCGGCGAGGACCTCGCGCTCGATCTTCTCGGCGCGGGGAAGGATCCGCGCTCCCGCGGCCGTCGCGACGTAGCCACGCGCGGTGCGGTCGAACATGCGTGCATCGACGGTCTGCTCGAGGCGCGCGAGCCGGCGGCCGACCGTCGTCGCATCGAGGCCGAGCGCCGCGGCAGCGCCCGCCAGCGTGCCGTGACGGTGGATCGCGAGGAAGAAACGAACGTCGTCCCAGTCGATCACATCGGCATTCTCGCAGGGGAAGGGGGGCTACGGCGACCTGCATCGCCGCAGACCGGATCTGCGCGCGGGACCGGGCCCGGGCACAGGTCGCCGGGTCACTGGCCGCGCGCGATCGAGTCGAGCTCGTCGAGGATCTCGCTGCCGCGCGCGCCGGCCTCGGTGCAATGAGGCCGCGCTTCGCTCGCGGTCCTGCTCGCGCGCTCCGGATCCTCGGGGCGAAGCGCCCGCGCGAGCTCGAGCCGTACCTCGCAGCGCGCGGCCGGATCGCCGACGGTCGCGTATGGTGTGAGCATCGCCGCTTCGAGCGCCTCGATTGCGCCTCTGCGATCGTCGCGGCCGAGCCGGGCGCTGCCGATGCACCCGAGCGCACGCCCGCGGATCATCGCGATCGCGTCGTCGGCCCCCGTCATCATCGCAGCGGCTTCCTGCGCGAGCGTCTCGGCCTCGGCGAAACGCGAGCGCATCAGCTCGACGTCCGCGAGGTTGAGGATCGTCGTCGCGATGTCCTGATGACCAGGTGGCAGCGTCGCGCGGCGGATCTGTAGCGCCTCGCCGTAGTGCGCGAGCGCAGCGGTGTAGTCGCCCGCGTGCGTGTCGTTGAGGCCCAGGTTCGACAGCGACGCCGCGAGCAACGGATGTTGCGGGCCGAGCCGGGCGCGGCGGATCGCGATCGCACGATCGAGCATCGTGCGCGCACCTTCGACGTCGTCGAGGGTCGCGAGCACGGCAGCGAGGTTTCCCAACGCCGACGCGACGGTCGGGTGATCGGGTCCGAGTCGCGCCTCGCGGGTGTCGAGCGCGCGGCGACAGTGGGGCAGCGCCGCCTCGTAGTGGCCACGCCGCACCTCGATCGTGCATCGCGTGTTGTGCACCGGCGCGAGCTCGAGCGCGTCTGTGCCGTGCGCGGCCACGAGGATCCGCTCGGCCTCCTCGAGCAGACCCAGCGCGTCGGGGAAAGCCAGCAACTCGTCGAGGAACGATGCGAGCTCGATCATCGTCGTCGCCACCGCCGGATGCTCGGTGCCCGCCTGCGCGGTGCGCAGGGCGATCGAGTGCTCGTATGCGGCCTTCGCCGCGTCGATATCACCGAGAAGTCGCAGCACGCCGGCGGTGTTGTTCGCGAGATCCGCGGCGTAGCTGGTCTCGGCGGCACCGAGGCGTTCGAGCAGCACCTCGGCGTGTCGCGCCCATGCGAGCCCGTCGTCGTGGCGTGCGAGTCGCACGCCGACCACCACAACCAGCTGGATCGCCGCCGTGATCGCGACCTCGTCCGCACCGAGCGGTGCGGACGCGAAGTAGGCCTTCTCGTACTGTGCGGCGGCGTCCTCGTAGTCGCCGGCACCCGCGTGCGCATCCGCGGCGGCGATGCGCGCCTCGGCCTCGAGCACCACGTTGCCGAGCGCATGCGCCTCGTGGATCGCGGCATTCGCTCCGGCGAGCGCATCGGTGTGGCGCCGCGAGATCGCGAGCTGGCGGGTGCGCGCGAGCCGTCGTCGCAGTCCTTCGACCGCGGCGCCCGTGGACCCTGCGGCTGCGGCTGCGGCAGCGAGGCGCGCGTCGTCCTCGCAGCGTGCGCTCGCCGGCATCGTGTACGCGACGCGCACCGCGTCGTTCACGAGATCACGGTCGGGCTGCTCGAACAGCTCGCGGACCGTCGCGAGTCGCTCGCGTTGTTCGTCGATGCACGCCTCGCGGCGCAACCAAGCGAGCTCGACGATGGTCGCGTCGACGCGGTGGGCCGTGCATGCGCGCAGCTCGATCGCCGCGAGGTTCGCCGAGAACGCCTCGAGCTGGGTGCCGACCGTCGCCGCGGTCGCATCGGCGTGCGCGAGACCGGTGCTCGCGAACGGCGTCGTGATCGCGGCAGTCGTCGTCTCGTCCCATTCCGCCGCGATCGTGCGTGAAGCGCTCTCGCAGGCCGCGCGCGCGCGCGCGTGTCGCCACGCATTGGTGCCGAGCACACCACCGACCGCAGTCGCCGCGATCGCAAGCCCTGCGATCCATCGTTTCCACGAGATCGGCCGCCGCCGACACGCGGACGCGAGTGCATCCATCGACGGCCACCGCTGCGACGGATCGAACGCGAGCCCCCGCGCGAGAACGTCACGCAGCCACTTCGGCGCGCGCTCGGGGTGTTGCGGTGCGCGCGGCAGCCATACGGCCGGTCCACCACCGCGAAGTGCCGCGGTGCTGCGATCGCAAGGGCGCTCGCCGAACAGCGCCTCCCACAGCGCGACGCAGAAGCTGAACTGATCCGATCGGGCATCGGCTCGCTGGCCCGCGAGCTGCTCCGGCGCCATGTAGGCCGGCGTGCCGACGACCTTGCCCGAGGCAGTGAGCGCGGTCGACAGCGTGGCGTCCTCGCGCGCCGACGTCGTCGCGGCGCCCTGCGGTGCTTCGGAATCGTGGCCGAGCGCGAGGCCGAAGTCGACGACGCGCGCGCGTCCAGTGGCGTCGTCGATGAGCACGTTGTCCGGCTTGAAGTCGCGATGCACGAGGCCGCTGCGATGCGCGGCTGCGAGACCGTCGGCGGCCTGCACGTACGCATCGACGATCGCGTCCGTCGTTCGCGGCTCGACGACCCACTGCCGCAGATTCTTGCCGCGCACGAGCTCCATCGCGATGAACACGCGATCGCGATGGATCCCGACGTCGTAGATCGCGACGACGTGCGGATGCGAGAGCTGGGCGAGCGCACGGGCCTCGGCGAGCAGCCGCTGCTGGTCGACCTCGTGCTCGGCACCTGCCCAGCTCCGCACCAGCTTGATCGCGACCTCGCGATCGAGCTCGGTGTCGTGCGCGGCGTAGACGACACCCATGCCGCCGATGCCGAGGCGGCGGGTCACGACGAAACGGTCGATCCGCGTCTCGGGCACCGTCTCGTCGAGCAGCCGGGCGCGCACGGTGCGGTGGAGGCGCTCGGCTTCGATCGAGTCCTGGATCCGACTCCGCGCCTCGAGCCGATCGAGCAAGGTTTCGAGCTCGGGTGGCATGCGAAAGGCGGGGCGAAAGGCGGGGCGAAGGGCCAGCCGAAGGGAGGCTGGGAGAGCCTACGTCGGGGGCCCCACTCGCCAGGGCCCTGGACTGTAGACCGCGGCCGTCGCCGATTGATCACCCGCGTGCGCCCGAATCCCGAGCTGCTACGATGCGCGCGTGCAGAGCGACGGCGAGCTGCTCGCGGCCTGGCAGGCCGGCGATCGAGAGGCCGGTGGCGCGCTCATCGATCGCTACTTCGAGCCGGTGCGGCGGTTCTTCGAGAACAAGGTCGCCGATGGCATCGAGGATCTGATCCAACAGACGTTCCTCGCGTTGGTCGGGCGCCGCGACCACATCCGCGATCCCGAGGCGTTTCGCGGCTACCTGTTCGCGGCCGCGCGCAGCAAGCTCTACAACTACATCGGCGCGCGCATGCGCTCGCCGGGCGAGCCGGACTTCGCGGTCTCGTCGATCGGCGACGTCGGGATCTCGCCGAGCGGCGTGATCGCACAGCGCGAGGACGAGCGCCTGCTGCTGGCGGCACTGCGCCTCTTGCCCATCGATCTGCAGATCGCGCTCGAGCTCTACTACTTCGAGCGCGTCCGCGGCAAAGCGCTGGAGATCGCGCTCGACGTTCCGCCGGGCACCGTGCGTAGTCGTCTGCGGCGTGGGCTCGAGATACTGCGCCGAAAAATCGACGAGCTCGCGGGATCGCCAGAGCTGCAGCGCGAGACGAGCACGAACCTCGATCGCTGGGCCGCGGAGCTGCGCGAGATCGGCGACGAATAGGAAGCTCAGGTCTTGCGGCGCCGGCCGAACCCGACCAAGCCGAGGCCGAGCGCGATGCAGCCGAGCTGCCACGCACCCGCGTCGGTGGCCGCGCTCGCGCAGCCGCTCTTGGTCGTCGTCGTCGGCTTGCTCTCGCCGCTCGGCGTCTTGGTGTCGGCGGTCTTGGTGTCGGCCGCCGTCTTCGTCTCGGTCGTCGACAGCGTCGCCTTGGTGTCCGTCGCCTTCGCGTCGGACGCTGGCGTGCACACCATGCACTCGACCGACTTCGTCTTCGGCGGCGGACCATCGCTGTAGTCGTTGCGGCTGCACGTCGACTTCGCGCATACGCCCGGTTTGCCGTCGATTTCGCACGCCGCACCTGCCTCGGCAGAGCGGCACCGCGACTCTTCATCCGAGATGATGTCCGCCTGCGCATCGCCGACGTAGGCGAGGGCGAGCAGTACCGAGACGGCGCGGGTGCGTGCGCGGAGCATCGTCCGAGCGTACCGCACCCCCGCGCGTCGCACTACTCGCAGATGACCGCGGAGAACTCGACGTTCGCATCGAAGTCGAACGATTGCGCGTCGACGATGCGTCCGACGATCGGGCCTACGACCGAGTCGAGCTCGATCGTGCCCTCGAGGGAGCCGCCACCCCACCAGCACTCGCCGGATTCATCGGCAGGACCGGTCGCGATCTGGGTCGCGTCGAGTTCCTCGAACAACGCGTACGCGCCGGCCTCGGTGCCGGGCGGTAGTTTGACGCTCACGTTCCACTGTCCGCACTGCAGTGCAGCCCACGGATCGTCGCAGTCGTCGGTGCCGGTCGAGATCGTCAGAATCAGCGTGTCGGGATCGATGTCGTCGCCGCCGCTGCCACTGCCACCGGTGTCGGTCTCGACATCGATCGGCGGGAGATCGCCGTAGCGGATCGCGTAGGCATGCATCACGGGCGGCGGCAGATCTGGGCACGCCTCACCCTCGCCACCTTCGCAGTCCGGCTCGTCGGGACCGGAGCCCATGCTCGTGCCCGGCACGACGCCATCGTCGTCGTTACCGGAGGTCGCGACGCTCGTGTTGCCGTCCTCGTCGCCGTCCTCGTCGCCGTCCTCGTCGCTGTCGAGCTCGGCATCCTCGTCGCCTGGACTCGCCACCTTCGGGTCGCACGCCATCGACGCACCGATCGCCAACGTCGCCAAGGACACCACCAAAGTACGCATCATCGAAGCCATATGAACACCTACCAACCTTCTTGCCCGCCCCATGCGGGTACATCGAGGTAGTGCCCGGATCGCTCGGTCATCCGTGGCGGTCTCCGAAAGTTTCGGAGCGAAGCGATGGAAAGCGGGAGGCGGGCCGCTTCCCCTGAGAAAAACTATAAGCTCGCGCCGTTCGTGTCGCCGCGGTTCATGGCCATCGCGCTCGCGCGGGTCCTCGAAGCGCCGAGCACCGACGTCACCGCGACGCCCCTGTCATGGCGCGCGCCGTCGGAGTGTCCCGATGCCGCGGAAGTCTCGATGCGCGTCGCTCGGTTGATGGGTCGCGCGCCGACGGCCGCGGAGCTCGTCGTCGATGCCGACGTGACCGTCGTGAGCGGTGGCTATTCGCTGCGCCTGCGCGCGACCTCCGGTGCGCTCGTCGAGGAGCGTGTGCTCGTCGCCGAGAGCTGCGACGTGCTCGCGGATACCGCTGCGTTGGTCGCCGCCGTGATCGTCGATCCGATCGCGACCGCGGTGACGGTGGAGGTGCCCGCGCGTGCTGCCGCCCAGGCGAACGACGACGTCCTCGACGATCCGACCGGCACCACGGCGACCACGCGCAGGGCCGCGATTGCGCCACGCCCACGATCGACGCCTCGTCCGGCGGCGAGCGGACCGATCGAGCTGTCGATCCGCGCGCGTGCGGGTGGTCAATTCGGTGCGGTGCCGGGGCTGACGGGCGGCCCGGATCTCGCGCTCGCGATCGGAGGTCGACGCGTGCGCGCCGAGATCGTCGGTTCGTACTGGTTGCCGCGCCGCGTCGATCAGGCGCCACCGAGTCTGCGCGTGCATCTGGGCACGGTCTCGCCGCGCGCGTGCGGGACACTGCCGCAGCGCCGCGTCGACGTGGCCGTGTGTGCGGGGCCGGAGATCGGCGTGATGCGAGGCGATGTCGGCGGCGGGGGCACGCGACTTCCGCTGTGGATCGCGATCGCGGCGGAGGCGGGCGTGCGTGCGCCGGTGTCGTCGCGCGTCGCGATCTGGGCGACCGTGGGTGCGGCCGCGCCGCTGCGCTTCCCGCGATTCCGGCTCGTCGACGAGACCGGCCTTCGGAGTCGGCAGGTGTACCGACCGGCGGTCGCGGCGATGCGGATCCACCTCGGCATCGAGGTGCGGCTCGCGTCGCTCGGCGCGCGGCGACGCAGAAATCCCCAGTGATCCCAATGGGTCGGCCCGGCGTGCGGGGCGGCCTCGAGAGGTTCGTCGCCGACCAACCACGGATCGGGGCGGGGCTCGGGCATCATCAGGATCGGACGGGCTGACGGCGTGGGTGCGGCGACATCGGGGGTCTACGACGCGGACGAGCTCGACGTCGGCGGGCCCGCGACGTCGAACGCCGCGTTCGTCGCGCTGTACCGCACCCATGCGTCGTTCACCTGGTCGTGCCTGCGCAGGCTCGGTGTGCCTGCCGCATCGATCGACGACGCGATGCAGGAGCTGTGGGTCACCGCGCATCGCCGACTGTCGTCGCTGCACTCGCCGGCGGCCGCCAAGTCGTGGCTATTCGGCATCGCGCGGCGCGTCGTGTCGCATCAGCGGCGTACCGAGGGTCGGCATCGTCGCAAGCTCGATGCGTTCGGCGAGGCCGCGCCGACCCACGAACGAGCCGAGCGCGAGTCCGCGATGATCGTCGAGGGCATGCTCGCGTCGCTCGACGAGCGCGTGCGCGAGGCGTTCGTGCTGAGCGAGATCGAGGGCTGGACCGCACCCGAGATCGCACGTGCGACGGGTGCGAACACCAACACGATCTACTGGCGTGTGCGCACGGCAAAGGATCTGCTGCAGCGTCGGCTCGGTGAGCGTGACCTCGATTCCGAGGTGATCGAGCTACGCGGTGCGACCAAGCCCTCGCGCAAGTCGCTCGCGCACTGCTGGATGATCATCTTGCCGAAGCTCGGCAAGGCGCCGCTGCTCGGCTCGATCTTCGCGGGTTGGTCGGTGGCGAAGACCGCGATCGTCGGCGCGGGTATCACCGTCGCCGTCGCGACCGGTGTCGAGGTTGGCATGCGTCCCGCCGAACCGACCGAGGTCGTCGCGACGGTCGCAGATGCGCCCGAGCGCGCACCGGTGCAGGTCGCCGCGCGCGAGCCCGTCGTCGCGACGCAGGTCGCGGTGTTGCCGGCGCCCGTCATCGCGCCACTGCCAACCGTCGTGCCACCGCCGACACCGGCCATCCCGGTCGCGCGCGCAGCCGTCGTCGTACCAGAGGCGATCGCACCCGAGGCTCCGAGGCCCGAGGTCGACGTCACTGCGGAAGAGACGAAGCTCTTGTCCGACGCGAAGCTCGCGCTGACCGAGAAGCGCATCGTTGATGCGTGCGCGCAGCTGCTCGCGCATCGCGAGCGGTTCCCGACGAGCAAGCTTGCGAGCGTGCGCGAGCGACTCGAGGCCGCGTGCGCATCGAAGTAGTCGTCGTCGCGATCGTTGGTGGGTGCGGCGTCCCGGTCGACATCGGAGTGCTCGACGGCACCGGCGCGACCACCGATGGTTCGAGCGGGCCGGTTCCCGACGACGCGACGCTCACCGAGAGCATGACCGGGCCAGAGCCGACGATGTCGATGACGGCGGACAGCTCCTCCGAGTCCGCGGATCCGCCACCGACGACCCGCCACGACTTCGCGATCATCGAGGGCCCGGCCGTCGACACCGGCGGCGAGACGGACACTGGCAGTGGTACGGCATCGACGTCGGCATCCACCTCGGCGACGTCGACGAGCGGCACCGACAGCGGCGGCGGGCCCGAGGTCGGCATGCTCGACATCACCGCGACGACGGGCACCGCGTCCTGCGAGGATCCGTTCGGCATCAACCCTTGTCCCGCGACGTGGACGTACTCGTTCTTCTTGCCACCCGAGCTGCAGTTCGTCGGCGCGGCGGGGCTGATCGAAGACGTCGGCGGATCCTTCACGGAGGTCGGCGAGGAGCCGTCGGAGTGCAGCTTCGGCGGTGGCAGCTTGGGCGGTCGGTTCGAGATCACGGCGATCGACGAGACTCATGTCGCCGGCCGCATGTTCGAGCTCGAGCCCACCATGTGGGAGACCGAGGTCGACTTCGACGCGGTGATCTGCACATCGCCCGATTGACCCAGGTGCAATTCACCGCGGCCGTGCGAAGATGTCGAGATCGTGCTCGCACTCGCAGCACTCGTGCTCGTGCTCCTCGCACCCGTCGACGAAGAGACGTGGCATCAATCGGTCGATCCGTCGCGATGCGAATCGAGTGCGACGATCGAGTATCCGCGGTGGCCCCGATGGGTGCATCACCGCATGGTGCCGGGCGAGACGATCGCCGAGGTCGCGGCGCGCTATGGATTGCGCGAGGCGGATCTGCGGGCCCACAACGGAATCGCGGCGTCGACCGAGAAGCTGCGCAAAGGATCGAGACTGAAGGTCAAGGCGCGGCGGATTCCACCGCCGCGCGAGATGGTCGAGTACACCGTCGTCGCGGGTGATTCGTGGCTGTCGATCGCGCGCATGCACGGCGTCGATCCGAAGGAGCTCAAGGCCTACAACTGGCCGTGGAAGGGCAAGCTCGCCGCCGGCTCGCTGCTGTCGGTGTGGGTCGATCCGATCGCGAAGTCGTGGATCGCGAGCGCGACTGACGACGAGAGCATTCGCCGCGGTGCCGTCGGCATCGGTGCACCCGATGCCGGGCACCTCGTCGGTGGTGTCGCGATTCCCGAGGGCGAGGGCTACGAGATCCGCTTCACCGAGTCGGCGTACGGCACGAGTCACGCCGTCGCCGAGCTCGTGCGTGCGCTGCAGCGGTATCGCGAGATCACCAAGCACACCAAACCGCTGCAGCTCGGCTCGATGAGCCGGCCACGCGGTGGGCCGCTCGGCGGCCATCGCTCGCACCAGACCGGTCGTGACATCGACATCCTGCTGCCGCGCAAGGCGGGCGTGCCGAGCTGGCTCGCGCTCACGCCACGCCGCGTCGACTGGATGGCGGTGTGGGATCTCGCGGTCGCGCTCGAGGAAGTCGACGCGAGCGTCGTGTACCTCGACTACGCGCTCCAAAAAGAGATGTACCGCGCGGTGAAGGCCGCCGGCATGGAGCCCGCAGCGATCGCGAAGGTGCTGCAGTATCCGCGCGGCTACGAAGCGCGGCGTGGGCTCGTGCGTCACGAGCCCGGGCACACGCAGCACCTGCACGTGCGATTCGGCTGCGGCCCGTGCGAGGTCGAGTGCATCGAGCTCGGCGCGTGGGCACAGGGGTGATGCGCGCCGGTGTGGCAAGCGTAGCCCGTGATCACTGCACCGTGTGGCAGCCGTTGCAGCCGAAGCCCTGGCCGGTCGCCGGATCGAACGGCGTCTCGGCCATCGCCTTCACCATCGCGGGCACCACCTGCTCACCCATGAACTTCATGATCTCGGGTTGCTCGGCGACGAGCTTCTCGTAGCCGCCGTTCGACAAGACGAGCTTCGGCAGGCCGTCCTTCGGGAGGTGCGCGTGGTTCACGTGGCACGTCGCGCAATCGAAGCCGGCGAAGCGCTTGGGGTCGAACGCCTTGAACACGGGGCCCATGTCCGGCATCACGACGCCGGTCATCCGATCCATTTTTGCCTGCTTGTCGAGATCGTGGAATGCGATCGTTCGATCGTGCGGCGCCTTCGGCTGCTCGGACGTCGCGGGTGGCGTCTCGCTCGGCGGATTCGCGGGCGCGGTGCCGCGGTCGCAGGCGGGCAGAAGCAGGCACAGTATGAAGAGGGATCGCGGGAGCATCACGCGGCGGAGCATGGGCCCGCGCGCGTGCACCACAAGTCGGATGGCTGCAACGCAGTGTTGCCGCGGGTGCAACGATCGCGGCACGTCGATGGCCCGATCACGTACCCGGTCCAGTACCGACAGAAGGCGGACGGCGTGGCTGGCCGTTGTGACGGGAGTTTCTTTCGGTCGCACAGCGGGCGCTAGCGCCCGCCATGCGACGGATCCTGGGGCGTCCACCGCGAGCCGCGGCCGAACGTCAGACTGATCCCGAAGAGCACCTCGCCGTGGCTCGCGATCACGCGCCGCTGCTGCGCCGCGGGCCCCATCAGATGCCGTCCCTCGACGCGCAGTGCGAGCCGTGGTGTCGCGAAGAACTTCACGCCGCCGCCGTAGTGGCCGACCGGATCGATGTCGTTGCCGACCGCGTCTTGGGGCGATCGAACGCCGCCGAGCCCGTAGCCGCCGAGGATGAACGGCGTGATCCGCCACAGCGGCACCTGCAGCACCGCGTGCGCGCGCAGCCCATAAAGGAACGCTGGCTGGCCGCCGTACTTCGCGACCGTCCACGCCGCCGAGAACTCGCCTTCGAAGCCGAGCATCGCGAGTGGGTAGTACGCCGCGCGCACGCCGACGTCCGGTGCGCCGCGACGCAAGCGTCGATAGCCGAGCGAGCGCTCGTAGAAGTCGTGCGGTCGCGCGATGATCAGCGCACCCGCGAACGTGCCGAGCTCCCACATGCCGCGCACCGGCTTCGCCATCTCGATCCAGCGCGTGTCGTCCTTGGGCGTCGGCTTCGGTGCCGGCGCCATCGCGAGCGCGAACATCAACGTCGCGATCATGGCAGCTCCTCCAGCCACGGGCTCTCGAGCGGTGCGTCGAATCGGCCGGTCACCGCGATGTCGCCGATGAGCGGGAACGAGGTGTCACCGCCGAACGAGCCCAGGAACGTGTCGTCCGCGAATGCGCCGACCCAGTCGAACGACAGGTTGAAGAGGCCGCCGAGATCGTAGTCGATCGTGCCGGCACCGGTGCCGTTGCTGAACGTGCCTTCGATCGTGTACGCGGCGTCGAGCTGCAGGATCAACGCGTTCAGTGAGCAGGTGCCGCCGCCGATCGCGACCGTGTCGCCATCGTGCTCGACCCGCAGCGTGAGCGGCCCCGTGCACTGCGGCGCGACCGGGATGCCCTGGAACATCGCCGCCAAGATCATCGTGACGTTGCCGGAGTAGGTGCCCGTCCATCGCGTCTGCACGCGCACGCCACCGACCGTCGCGACGAGGTTGTCGCCGTTGTCGAGGCGCGCCGTCGCGGTGATGTCGTAGACGCCCGGCGGCAGCTCGACATCGCCCTCGGCACCGATGAGCAACGTCGGCTCGTAGCCCTCGGCGCGCCACAGGATTTCGTCGTACGCGAACGGCAGCTCGAACGCGTCGCGCACCTCGGCGATGAGCGGCACGTCGTCGCCGATGTAGTGGATCGATGGCGAGCCCGGCTCGAACACCTCGATGCGCACGCCAGCCGGCGTCGGCATGCCGGTGTCCGACGAGCCCGAGTCCTCGGCGTCGTCTTGCTGCTCCTGGTACGGCCACTCGTCGGAGGTACAGCCGAGGAAACCCCCGAGCAGGGCGGCGATGCCGGGCCACGGGGCAGTGGGTCGATGCACGGCGCGACGTTATCAGACGCGGCGCTTGCCGGGCTTGCCACTGCGCTCGGCCACGCCGTCGATCCGCGGCGCGAGCACCTGCAGCTCCGCCGCGAGCCCGCCCAGATCGATACGTTTGCGCAGCTTAACGTCGACGCCGCGATGCGTCGCCGTGCGCTCGGGCGTCGGCGACAGCCACACGATGCGCGCGCGTGGGTCCGCGACGACGAGCCAGTGGGTCAGCGCACGCTCGATCAGCTCGCCGACCTCGGTCTCGCCGCGCACGCGGTGACCCATCGGCGGATTGGTGATGATGAGCGTCGGTGGCTGCGGCGGTCGCCACGTCGTCGCGTCGCCGACCTCGAGCATCGCAACGAGGCTCGCGGCGTCGAGGTTCTGCTGCGCGATGGCGATCGCTTCGGGATCGCGGTCGGTGCCGAACAGCGCGCGATGTGCTCCGAGTAGCCCGCGCTCGACGAGCTCCGCACCGGCGCCGACGAACGGATCCCACACCACGTCGTCTTCGCGCACACCGGCGTACTGTCCGGCGACTTGGGCGAGCGCTGCCGCGATCGTCGGATGGGACGATGCTGGCACGCTGCCGCGCCGCCACGAGAACCGCGGATCGTCGAGACCGCGTGGGCGCAGCACGATCCGCACGACGACGCTGTTGCCGCGCGCCTCGGGCTCGACCACGACCGAGGCTTCCCACGGTGCGTCGCGCGGATCGTTGACGAGCTCCGGTCGCAACAGCGCGAGCGACTCGACGATGCGCCACGTCGATCCGCGGCGATGGCCCTGACCCTTCCAGTCGAGCCGCCACCGCACCGCACCTGTCGTGTACGTCGTCATGATTCGCAAGGCCGCGTCGCTGGCCAGGATTCGGACGACCGCGTCCTCGACGACGGTCGGCGTCGGCTCACCGATGCGAATGGGTGCAAGCGGCATCGCGACATCGACGAACGTGCGGATGGCGAACAGCTCGCGCAACGAGCGTTGCCAGTGCGCCGTCACCACGCCGCGAGCAAGCGGGCGCGCACCTTCGATCGCTTCGCAGACGAACGACTCGAGCCCGGGGCGCACCTGCAGCTCGATCGCGATCGGCTCCGTCGGCACGACATCGATCGCGATCGACGACGGCGTCGCGCGTACGAGCGTGCGATCGATCTTCAGCACGCTCTCGCCGACGACACGCGTGAGCTCGGCGTCGCTGCTGCGGACTGCCTCGAGCAGCACGCGCGCGCTCGCTCCTCCGCACTGACCGAGCGCTGCCGCGATGACCTTGCGTTCCGGATCCGATTGCGCGGCGTCCCACGCCGCGAGCAACACCGGTTCGTGCTGCGGATCCTCGAGCTTGCCGAGCGCTGCTGCGGCGCGCCGGCGGACGAGACCATCCGCATCACCCAGCCTCGCCGCGAGCCACTGCGCGCTCGCCTCGCCCCTGCGCGCCGCACGACCGACCAGCTCGCACAGCCGCGCGCGGTGGACGGCGCTCGCGTCGTCGAAGCGAGCGATCGCCTGCGCCACCGCGGGCTCGATCACCCGCGCGAGCGCACGGAACACCGGCGCCGCATCGTCGGTGTCACCGAGCAGGTCGAGCAAAGCCGGCACGTCGCGCACCGCGGGTGTGAAACCCTGGTCACGCACACGCTCGCGCAGCGCATCCGCGTCACGGGCACTACCCACGTCGAGCGGACGGTACCCGCGCCGCACCGGGGAGTCCACCGATGTGGCGCGTGGCCGCAGACTGGTACGATGCCGGCGGGGGTAGCCGTGGAACGACGAATCGCCGCGCGTGTGTGGATGGGCCTGCCTTTGGTCGCTTCGGTGCAGCTCGCGTGCGGCGAGGCCTCGTCGCCGGTTGCGACCGGTGAAACCGGCGATGCGACGACCGCGACGACAACGACGCTCACTGGTGCCACGGACTCGGCGACGAGCGACGGACCGACGACGGCGAGCACGTCGAGCCCGAGCGGCACCGACGCAGACGTCACGTCGGCCGACGGCACCGGCGAGCCGAAGTTCGACGTCCACGGCACGCGCAGCGACGTCGACGACGAGCCACCACCGCCGTCCTGCTACGTCGTCGACGACATGGACGCGGTCGGCGAGTGCGGCAGGTCGGCACCGCCCGACAGCTTCGATCCCGAGATCCAGTGGGCGTGGACCGGTCCCAACGGCGAACCGTACAGCATCGTCACGCCGCTGGTCGCGAATCTCACCGACGACGACAACAACGGCGAGATCAACCTGTGCGACATCCCGGATGTGGTCGCGGTCGTCGCGAATTCGTCGGGTGCGCCAGGCGTACCCGGGCACATCTGGGTGCTCGACGGCGAGACCGGTGAGCCGCACTTCGAGATCGCGACCGCGGTCGATCACACGGTGACGCCAGCGCTCGGCGACATCGACGGCGACGGTCTCGTCGAGATCGTCACCGCGTTGCCCGGCGGCGGCCAGCTCGTCGCGTTCGAGCACGATGGCACCGTGAAGTGGATGGGCGTCGATCCGTGGGGCGACGTGTACTCTGGTGCGATCGCGCTCGCGGATCTCGACAACGATGGTGACGTCGAGATCATCGCCGCGAACCACGTCACGGATCACTTGGGTGTTCGCGTGTTCACGGCGCCGGTCGTCGCCGGCAACTGGTCGGCGACGGCGGCTGCCGATCTCGACGACGACGGCGATCTCGAGGTCGTGCTCGGCAACGCGGCCTATCACCACGACGGATCGCAGATGTGGTCGTCGCCGCAAGTCGCGGCCGGCTATCCGTCGATCGCGAACCTCGACGACGATCCCGAGCCCGAGGTGCTCGTGAACAACGCGAACGGCCTGTCGTTGCTCGACAACGACGGCGCGGTCATCTACCAGGACCAGCGTCCGACCGGCGACTTCGCAGGTGGCACGACGTGGCTGCGGCCGTCGACCGTGCACGACTTCGATGGCGACGAGATCGCCGAGTACGCGGTCAGCTCCGCGAACCACTACACGGTGTACGAGGGCGACGCGACGGTCGTGTGGTCGGCGAACGTATCGGATCAGAGCGGTATCGCGGCCGGCACCGCGTTCGATTTCCTCGGCGACGGCATCGCCGAGGCGATGTACGCCGACGAGAACTTCATGTTCATCTTCGATGGCGCCGGCGTACCGCTGCTGCAGATCGCACGCACGAGCGGGACCTTGAGCGAGTACCCGGTCGTCGCCGACATCGACAACGACGGCTCTTCGGAGATCGTCGTGGTGTCGAACCAGTACGTCGGCATGGCATCGCCGACGGTGCAGGTGATCCGCGATGTCGAGGATCGGTGGATCCAAGCGCGGCGCATCTGGAACCAGCACACGTATCACGTGACCAACGTGCGCGAGGACGGCACGATCCCGCAGAACGAGCAGCCGCATCACACGCTGCTCAACACGTTCCGCACGAACGCGCAGATCGAGGACGGCGGCGTGTGTAAGCCACCGCCGCGCGGCTGAAATCGCTCGGGGTTTTCGGGTCGTGGCCCGGGTAGCGCGCCGCATTGAGAGAGCCGCAGTGCCGAGCTCGCACGGCACCTTCGACAGGCCGACGCTCGTCGTCGGGCGCGCCGGCGGTGCACTGCGCGGCGGCGTACACCACGACGCGGGCGGTGATTCCAACGACAGATTCGCGGTGCCCGAGGCGCTGCATGCCGGTGCGATCCTCACGATGATGCAGGCGGTCGGCATCGAGGAGACGAGCTTCGGCGTCGGCATCGGCGAGTCGTCGCCCGTGATGAGACCGCTCGTCGCATGATGGCGTGCTGCGCTCGGTAGGCGTGGGGGACTGGTCGAGCGCCACTACGACTCGGTCGCGCGGTTCTTCCGTACCAAGGCGGGGCCGAACGCGGACGACCTCGTGCAGCGCGTGTTCCTGGTGAGCGCCGCGCGCCGCCGCGATGACCCTACGCGTCACTGCGGGATCCGCCGTCGCTTCCGCTAGCGCGTCAGGGCAGCTGCTTCTTCACGGCCTTCGGCATCGCCGACGGATTCGCCTGCGGCGCCGATGCTCCGGGCGAGCTGCCACCGATCACATACGTCCCCCTCGCCACTGCGCTGCTGCCCGCACCGATCCACTTGCCCCCGTTCGCGCCCAGTGCCCCGATCGCGAGATCGTTGTTCGCATCGAACGAGGTCAGCAGCGTGCCGGTCTTGGCGAGCAGCACGAGCCCCAGCTGATCGTCTTCGCGCACACTGACCAAGAGCTGGCGCCCCGGCAGCCCGGCGATCGTGCCGTACGTGCGGCCCGCCTGCTTCGGTGCCTTCCACACGTCGAGCGTGCGCTCGAGGTTGCCGCCGCTGATGCCGTAGCGCGAGAAGCTGAACGACTCTGGATCGCCGCGCTTGATGCAGGCGATCTCCGCCGGAGCAATCGGCACCGCTTTGCCGTCGCACACGAACGTCGCGGTCTGCTGTCCGCTCGCGTCGACGCGAATCACCCACTGTTGCTGACCGTGGTCGTGCACGACGGCGAGCACGCTGCCGTCGCTCGCCGCGACGACCTCCTCGACGAGACCCTCGAGCGCACCGGTACCGACCTCGCCGAGCACGATCTGTCCCGCGCTCAGTTTCGGTCCGTGCAGCTCCTGTTGGGCGAACAACACCGAACCGTCAGCCTCCGCTCGGTGCAAGAGGATCGGCTTGGGCTGATCGGATCGTCCATCGACCGCATAGCCGACGAACACGCCGAGCGAGCTCTTCGCCGCCACCGATCGATGCTGCGGCATGGTGTACGGTGTCGGCACCGGCGGCTGCTGGACTTCCCACAGCACCGTGCCGGTCGGCGAGTAGCGCACGGTCGTGTGCTTGGTGTGATCCGCGAGCGCGCTGCCGGGCGGCTTGAAGGCGGCGTGCGTGACGAGATACGCACCGCCTTCGCCGTCGGGCGTGACACCTGCGAGTCGATGCGCGGGCCGATGCACGTCGAACGCGAGCGTGTTGTCGGCCTTGATCACCCGCGTGTATCGCTGCAGCCCGCTGCCGTACACGACGGCGATGCTGCCGTCCGCATCGCCGACGGCACGGCCGAGCTCGAGCTGCACACCCGGACTCTTGCGCGGGATCTTGTGGTTGCCGCCGCGGATGATCGAGATGCCCTCCGGATTCATCGGCGCGCTCGCGTCGTGCTGATAGACGAGCGCGGGCTCTGGGCCGGTGTCGATCGCCCACGATTGGGTGACGCCGACGAGCTGCGCCTGGAGGTCGACCGCGATCTTCGACAGGGTCCCGCCACCACCGGCGGCCGCGGTTCCCGCCACCAACGCGCAGGTGATCGCGGTCGTGAGGACTTGGAAAGTGCGGAATCGTCGTGGCGCAGGCATGGCAGTGAACGTCCGAGTCACCACCATACTCCGATGTGACGCGCCGCAACGCTTGATCGCGATCGCGCGTTGGCGTACTTCCAACCACGATGGAAAAATCGCGTCGCCGCGTGGTGCTCGTGCTCTCGGTCGTCACGGTGGGTCTCGGCGCCGACCTGGTGCATGCGGGGCCGCGAGCCGAGCCGGTCGACGTGCAGGGTCTCGAGCTCGAGGGCGGTCGGATCGCCGCGACGCCGCCGGCAGCGGTGTGGGGTGCGAGCGCACGCCCGAGCGATCGCGCGATGATGCGGCTTCGCGAGGCGATCGGACCGGTGTGGATCGCGTGGGATGCCGCGCGCCGCGTCCCGAGCGGTCTCATCCCACGGCGATTGCTCGCGCCCGGCAGCATCGCTTCCGCGTCGCGAGCCGAAGCGTTCGCGCGCGCGCTCGTCGATCAGCATCGCGACGTCTTCGCGCCGGGCTCGGCGTCCGGCGACTTCATCGTCGTCGCGAACGAGCGCTCGGGTGACACGCGCACGATCGGCTTGATGCAGCACAGCGGCGGGCTTGCGGTGCTCGGTGGTCAGGTCAGCATCCGCTTCGCTGCGGATCGCGTCGTGCTGGTCGCGTCGCAGGCGTTGCCCGATGTGATCGTGGTGCCGACGACGCGGCCCGTCATCTCGGCAGCGAGCGCGCGTGCACGTGCGACCGATCTCGTCGATCGCGACTATCCCGGCGCGAGCTCGACTGCCGCAGATCCGACGGGCACGTTCGTGCTGCCGATCTGGACCGGCAGCGCGTGGCGCTATCACGCGGTCGTCCGCGTGATCGTGTCGAGCGATGCACCGCTCGGTCGCTGGGCCGTGTACCTCGATGCCCACGCCGGCGAGCCGATCGCGCGCGAGCAGCAGATGCGCTCGGCCGCGACGGTGCGCTTCGACGTACCGATCCGGTACCCAGCGGCGCGCGAGGACGCGATCGCACCGCAGCTCGATGTCACGCAGAGTGGCATGGCAGCGACCACCGATCTCGGCGGGCAGGTCGCGCTGACGAGCAGCCCGACGACGATTGACACGACGGTCACAGGTCCATTCGTCGAGGTCACGAACAACGCGGGCCCCGAGGCGACGGCGAGCTTTCCTGTCAGCGATGGCGACACGATCACGTGGTCGCTGGCCGACGACGAGTTCGGCGACGCGCAGCTCAGCGGCTTTGTGCACGCGTCTCGCGTGAAGGCGTATGTCCGTGCGATCGCGCCCGATCTCGCGTGGCTCGACGAGACGATCTCGCTCGACGTCAACCGCGACGGCAGCTGCAACGCGATCTCGGACGGCAACCAGCTCTACTTCCTGCGTGCGGGCGACTGCCAGAACACCGCGCGACTCGCCGACGTCGTGCACCACGAGTTCGGCCACTCCGTGCACGGTGCTGCGATCATCCCGGGCGTCGGCGCGCAGCAGGGCGCGCTGTCCGAGGGCATCAGCGACTACCTCGCAGCGACGATCGTCGACGACTCCGGCATGGGTCGCGGCTTCTTCTACAACGACGATCCACTGCGCGAGCTCGACCCGCCGGATTTCGAGTGGTCGTGGCCGCAGGACAAGGGCGAGTCGCACGCGGAGGGCCGCATCATCGGCGGCACGCTGTGGGATCTCCGCGAGGCGCTGCAGACCGACCTCGGCAACAGCGAGGGCATCGAGCACACCGACATGCTCTGGTACGAGTCGATCCGCCGCGCGGTCGACATCCCGACGATGTACCCCGAGGTGCTGGCGGCGGATGACGACGACGGTGTGCTCGGCAACGGCACACCGAACGGCTGCCGCATCAACGAGGTGTTCCAGGCCCACGGATTGCTCGATGCGAGCCTCGTCGGCGACCTGACCATCGATCTCGTGTCCGCGAAGGGCGGTCGCGAGGTCGTCGTCACGCACGAGCTGCCGATGTTCGACGCGTGTCCGTTCGGCGTCGGCGATGCCGAGCTGCGTTGGCGATTGCGCGACGCGCCAGACGAGGTGACGACGACACCGATGGTGCTCGAGGATGGCGCGCTGGTGGCGACGATCCCGACCCACGGCACCGGCATCGTCGTCGAGTACCAAGTCGAGCTCGACTACGACAACGGTGCGAGCGCGATCCTGCCGCGCAATCCCGCCGACCGCTGGTACCAGACGTATTTCGGCTCGGCGATCCCGATCTACTGCCTCGACGCCGCCGCGGACCGCAGCGCGTGGGTGTTCGAGGGCCAGGGCAACACGTGGAGCTTCGGACCGCTGATGGGTGGTGGTGGGATCGATCCCGCGGATCCCTACGACGGCGACGGTGTGCTGTTGTCGCAAGACGGTCAGTACCCGAACAACGCGCACACCAGCGCGACCGGGCCCGTGATCGACATCGCAGGCTACGACGATGTTCGAGTGCAGTACCGGCGCTGGCTCAGCGTCGAGGACGGCTTCTTCGATCAGGCGCGCATCCGTCTCAACGGCACTGCGATCTGGCAGAACCTGACGACCGACCAAGCGAACGTGCACCACGCCGACGGCGAGTGGCGCTTCCATGACCTGCCGATCGACGAGCTCGCGAACCAACAGGCGCAGCTGCAGTTTTCGCTCGACGCGGACGGTGGCTTGCGGTTCGGCGGATGGACCGTCGATGCGCTATGCCTGATCCAGGTCGCGCCGACGGTGTGTGGCGACGGCTTGCTCGACACCGACGAAGGCTGTGACGACGGCAACACCGAGGACGGTGATGGCTGCGACGCGTCGTGCACGGTCGAGGAGCAGGGCACGACCGGCACCGACGACACGGGTGGTGACGAGACGTCGGCCGACGACGGCACGAGCGATCCGGGGACCGCGAGCATCGGCGACAGCGGCGCGTCGATCACGAGCGCCGCGACGCTGACGACGACGATCGGTGACGACGACGGCAGCTCGACGGGCGACGCGGCACAAGCGGGCTCGACCGACGACGGCTGCGGGTGCCGCTCGGCGCCGAACGATCGCGCGTGGGGCGTCTTCGCACTCGGCGTTCTCATCGCGCGTCGGCGCCGCCGCTGGTGACTCACGCCACGCGTACGGATCGTGTACCTTGAGCACTTGGCCACGGTCCTCGCCAATCCGTCGCGACGCTACGACATCTCGCCGTACTACGAAGGATGGTTCCAGCTCGGGTGGAGCCGCGATCTGCGGCGCGGGCAGCTCGTGAAGGTCCGTCAGTTCGGTACGACGCTCGCGATGTTCCGCGGCGAAGACGGCAAGGTCGGCGTGCTCGACGACATCTGTCCGCATCTCGGCGCGCACTTCTCCGAAGGCGGGTGCGTGAAAGGCAATGCGGTGCGCTGCCCGTATCACCACTGGTCGTTCGGACGCGACGGTCGCTGCGTCGACATCCCGTACAGCAAGAAGATCCCCGCGAAGGCAAAGGTGAACGGCTACGCGGTCGAGGAGCGCTACGGCATGATCTTCATGTACCGCAGCGCCTCGGGCGGCGCGCCGACGCGGCCGCTACCGACGATCGAGAACTTCGAGATCGATCAGTACTGCGACCCCGAGACGTTCGACTTCTCGATCCGCATCCACGGTCAGGACATCATGGAGAACTCCGTCGACGGCGCGCACTTCACCGCCGTGCACGGTCACTCCACGCCGACCAACGAGTTCTCCGAGGACAACGGCGCGCTGCGGGTGAACCAGCAGATGTCGGTCGAGCGCTTCGGCACCAAGATCGACTTCCGGCTCGAGTTCCACCTCGTCGAGCCGGGCTTTCACTACGTGCACTTTCCGATGCTGCCCGGCACGACTGCGATGGTGTTCTCGTCACTCGTGCCGATCGACGAGGAGTACACCAGTCATCGCATGACCTTCTGCATCAAGAAGACGCGCGTGCCGGGCTGGTCGAAGCTCGTGCGCAAGTTCTTGATCTGGCAGATGATGAAGACCTACCGCGAGGACCTGCGGATCTGGGAGAACAAGGAGTACCACGCGCATCCGGTGCTCTGTGACGGCGACGGCTCGATCATGAAGCTGCGCCGGTGGTTCTCGGGGTTCTTGGACCCACGCGAAGCGTCGAACGTGCGCCGGCTGCCGGTGACGTCGAGCGCCACCTGAGCGTCGGCTGTTCCAGGCGCCGAGTCGAATGCGCTCTGAAAGTGGATCTCGGCGGCCACAACTGGGGGTTTTTCCAGCGGCTGCGCAGCTCGAAGAACGCGTGATGGCGGACATCGATCGCACCTTCGTCACGCTCGCCGATTGCACGCGGCGGCGCGTCGTCGATCTGCTGCGCAAGAAGCCGCGTCGTGCGGGCGAGCTCGCGGATGCGGTCGGCATCACGGCACCCGCGATGAGTCGTCACCTCCGGGTGCTGCGCGAAGGCGGGCGGGAATCGCCAGACTACTTAGTGCGCATGCCGGTGCAGCCGTCGACGATCTCGATCTCGCGCATGCCCTCCGCAACCGTCACGCTCGAGATGCCGTTCTCCGAGTCGTCGACGATCCAGAACATGTCGCCCGGCTGGAACGACGAGCTCGTCGACGAGTTACTGCTCATCGTCGAGTAGCGGCCGCTGCCGAACTTCGGCTTGTCCCCGAAGAACACCTTCACGGTCGACTTGCAGGTGTTGCGCAGCGTCACGCTGACCGGTCCGGGCGGCGATGCGCTCGCGGCCGCCGCGGGATCGCTGCTCGAGCTGGCCGGTGCACCGAGCTCGGGCTGCGCCGCGAAGCCGTCACCGCCCGGCGCCGTGCCGGGCGCGCTCGTGGTCGTCGGCGCGGCCGTGGTCGTCGGCGCGGCCGTGGACGTCGGCTTGAACAGGAAGCAGCCGGACGAGATCACGGCGAGCACGGCGAGGATCGAGAGGCGCGTCATCGACGGTAGGACGGACGCGAGCGCTCGCGGTTGCGCGCTCGCCGTGCGTCCTCAGCCGAACAGGCGTCCGAGCAGCCCTTTACCCCGGCGTGCGGTGGCCTTTTCCGCCTTGCCGAGCAGCCACTCGGCCTTCTCCCCGAGCGCGCTCGCGGACATCTTGCCGACGACCGCGTCGAGGATCTCGCCGTCATGGATGAAGAGCAGCGTCGGGATCGATCGCACCTTGAACGGTGCCGCGAGCTGCGGAAAGTTCTCGGTGTCCACCTTGCAAAAGCGCACCTCGCCCTTGTCGAATTGCGAAGCCACGTGCTCGAAGTCCGCCGCCATCGCGAGGCATGGCGCGCACGTCTCCGACCAGAAATCGAGCACGACGGTGCCGCCGCCCTCGCACATGATCGCTTCGATCTGTTCCTCGGACTCGAGCGCGTCGTACGGCGTGTCATCAGCCATGCGCGCGAGCGTAGCCGATCAGCCCGCGGGCGGTGGGCCGCCGCGCACGTCGCCCTTTGCCCGGGCGACGGCGTGCGCGGCTCGGTGACATCGCGGCTGCGATCGAGTCCGTCGCGCGTCCGGCGGGCTTCGGTGTCGTCCGCGACTACTGCGGCCGCGGCATCGGCCGGCGCATGCACCTGCCGCCACAAGTGTGCCACGTCGGGCGTCGCGGCACCGGGCTGCGCTTGCGCGCGGCATGACGTTCACGATCGAGCCGATGCTGACCTTCGGTGATCCACTGCTCGCCGTACTCGACGACGGATGGACGGTCGTCACGACCGACGGCTCACCATCCGCTCAGTTCGAGCACACCGTGCTCGTCACCGAAGACGGCTGCGAAGTGCTCACGCGCGCACCGTCGCGCTAGTTCGTCACAGCGCGAGCGGCTCGATCGTGGGACCGCGCGTGTGCTCGTGCAGCCACGTCGCGAGATGCTCGGCGTGCGCGGTGTAGTGCGGGGCGAGGCGCTCGTGCACGGCGTTCATCCGCTCGAGCAACGCGGTATCGAGCGCGACCTCGTCGGCGATCGCCTGCTCGTAGGCGTCGAAGACGGCGGCGACGTCGGGCTCGATGTCGCTCGCACCTGTCGGCGCGACGAATGTGCGCTGCTCGGCATCGACCGCGGCAATTGCCGCATCGACGTCGAGCTCGAGCGGCTCGGGGCTCGCCTCGGCGATCCAGGCGAGGACCTTCGGCACGACCCGCGCCGGATCGTCGAGCACGGTGCGATAGCTCTGGATGTGGATCGCGTAGCGCCGCAGCACGACGTCACGAACGACGTCGAAGTTCGCGCCCCACCACGCGAGTGCGCCGGGCAGTCGCGGCGGTCGTGCATCATCGTCGACGCCGCGCGCGACGTTCTCGATCGCGATGAGTCGATCGAACGATGCTGCCACCTCGCGCCACGGGCGGACGGTCACGAGTACGCGATCGAGGAACGACAGATCGCTGCGCATGAGCCCCTCGGCGAACAGCTTCACCACGTGGCAGCGGGTCTCGGCGGGATGCAGGTACACGCCCGAGCGCGGGTCGGGGTTGCTCGTGTAGTTGATGCCGTCGCGCAGTGTCGATTCATAGAACCCACCTCGATTCACGGCACCCAGCGCCGTCTCCCAGTCGAGCGGGAAGCGCTCGCCGACGATCGGTAGGCCCGCCGCGGCGAGCACCTGCATCCACATCGAGGTGCCGGAACGTCGAGTGCCGCTGACGACGATCATTCGCCCCGCGGATCATACCCTCGTCGCTTGCGAGGTCTACGGACCGCTGATAGCTTCGATCGCGATGGTGTGGTCGATCCCGCTCACGGATCTCGCGGGTGCGCTCGCGGTGTCGTTCGTGTCCGCACCGCCGGTGCAGCGGCCGAGCACGACGGCGCCGGAGCTCCCCGACGCGCCGCCGCCGGTGACGAGCACGGAAGATCCGATGCCGCCGTCGGAGCCGACGCCACCGATGTTGCCGCCGACCGGCGAACCGATCGCCGATCCGCCGCCGTCGACGAGTCCGCCGATGGCCGATGCGTTCGTCGAGTCGCGACCGCCGCGTCGACCTCCGTCCGCGCCCGAGGGGGCGGACGACGAAGTGGCGCCGGTCGTCGGTGGCAGCAACGGCGTCCCCGCGAAGGAGCGATTGCTGCGGCCGACCGACAAGCGCCGCTTCTTCTCGCTGACGGCGGGTGGCGCGACTGGCTCGTCGATCTACGGGGCGTACTACGGCGGCAGCGGCTTGGACTTCCAGGCCGAGATGGCTGTCGGCTCGCACGGGATCAAGCGGCCGCACCTCGGCGGCGCGTTCGTGCTGCAGTACCGCAAGGGGTACCTCACCGAGATCACGTTCGCCGGTCGCGTGCAGTGGGACCGGCCGCTGTCGAAAGCGTTCGCGATCTACAGCGCGAGCGACCTGACGCTCGGCCTGAACCTACCGCTCGGCTACGCCGGCTACATCGCGCCGTCGATCCCCAACGCGATCATCTCTGCGGGCTGGGGTATCAAGGCGATCCTCGCCGAGCGCTTCCTGCTGATCTTCAAGCCGGTCGGCCCCGGGCTCGTGCTGCCCTCGTTCGCGAGTCAGGTGTTCGTGTCGTTCCGCTGGGAGCTCGGCGGCGGCATCGGCATCGTCTGGTGACGCGTCATCCCTCGGGCCGGCACACCGATCCGCCCTCGATCTGCGCGTTGGTGCGAAACGTGTTCAGCGCCTCCCAGTGCGGCGCTTCGAACTGCGGAATCGTCGAGTCCTCTCTCACGTTCGTCACGTGATACGTGTGCTGGTTCCACACGCGACGCGCCTGGATCCACCGATCCTCCGCATCGCGATACACCTGCACCACCGGATGGGCGTCGTTGTGGTTCGTCACCACGACGATCTCCGACGAGCCGTCGTTGTCCACGTCGACGACGACCGGATACTCGATGATCGTGATGCTGCCGCGCGGCGCCTGGAGCTGCACGTCGCCCGTCAGCCCGTCGAACACCCACAAGCTCGTCTCGTCGGCGTAGATCGCCTCGGCGACACCATCGCCGAGGAAGTCGAACGCGGTGCCAGACGCGAGGCCGCTGAAGTCGGCCACCGGCGCGCTCCAGTTGATCGTGCCGTCGCCCTCGAACGACGTGTAGCGGTTGCTCGAGCTCACCGCGAACTCGGATTGGTCGTCGCCGTCGAGATCGTGGATCGTCGCGGGTCGGCGCCAGTCGCCATCGCCGGTCGGGTTCACCGGCCCGAGCACCACGGCGCCGGTGTTGTCGAGGATCGTGAACCCACTCGCCTGGATCACGATGATCTCGGGATCGCCGTCGCCGCTGATGTCTCCGATCGCCGGGTGACCCGACGCGACATTGCCGTTGTTGAACAGCGGCGTGCCGTCGTGGTGCCACGCGCTGCGGCCGAGGACGACCTCGAGATCACCGTCGCCGTCGAGGTCGGCCGCCGTCGCCAGGTCCAGTACTGACCGACGTCGTTGTCGGCGAGCGCGTGCACGAGCACGCCGTTGTGATCGAGCACGCGGTTGTTGATCATGATCTCGACATCGCCATCGTTGTCGAGGTCGGCCAACGCGATCGCGTGCTCGCCGGTGAGTCCGAGCGAGTTGTTGTTCCACTTGAACGAGCCGTCGTGGTCCCACGCCGTGATGCTGGACCCGCTACAGCCGTTCGTGGAGCCGGTCTGCGCGACGATCTCCGGCAGACCGTCACCGTCGATGTCGCCGATCGCCGGCGTGCTCGCGCGGGCGACCGGCGTCTCGATCTCGTAGTGCAGCGTGCCGGTCGCGCCATCGAGCAGGTACAGGTGCGCATCGCCGCACGAGCCGGCGTTCACCGTGACGAGCACGTCCGGCACGTCGCAGAGATCGATCTCGCCGTCGCCGTTGTCGTCGGTCATGTTCGCGACCAGCGGCGTGACGATGCTGTCGTTGAACTCGGCGTCGCCCGCCCAGCTCCACTGCAGCTCGGGCGTGAACGAGTCCGCCGGCGCGATCTTGCGGCACGGGCCGACGCCGCTGCCGTCGTCGCCGACCTTGCACACGTCGATCGGCTCGCCGGTATCACCACTGTCGTCGAGCACGCCGACGTCGAAGATGGGACCGGTGGTGCCGGGGTCGGCGGTCGTGTCGCCCGTCGGCTCCTGCGTCGCGCTGGTGTCGGCCGTGGTCGCGGTCGTGGTCGTGGTCGCGTCGTCGTTGCCGGTCGTCGGATCGGCGGTGACCGACGTGTCCGCCGAGGTACCGGTGGCAGTGCTGTTGCTCGTGTCGCCACAAGCAACCGTCGTGATCGTCAACCACCCCAGCGCGGCCGCCGAGCGCAACGTGTAGCCCGTCATGAGACCAAGGCTATCACGATCGGGCACACTCTCGGCCCATGCTCGTGGGTGTAGGGATTCGCTTCGCCAACGTCGACGATGCCGCGACGATTCTTCGCCTCGTACGCGAGCTTGCGGCGTACGAACGCGAGCCCGACGCCGTCCTTTTGACACTGCCGGTGCTGCGGGCACAGCTCGAGTCGGAGACCCCGCCGTTTTCGTGTCTCATCGCGGAGCGTGATGGCGAGCCGGTCGGCTTCGCGCTGTTCTTCGCGAGCTACTCGACGTGGCGTGGACGGCCCGGCATCTACCTCGAGGATCTGTATGTCACGCCCGACGCGCGCGGCCTCGGGATCGGCAAGGCGCTCTTGCGTCGCCTCGCTGTGCTCGCGATCGAGCGCGGCTGCGCGCGCGTCGAGTGGTCGGTGCTCGACTGGAACACACCGGCGATCGACTTCTATCGCAGCCTCGGGGCGACACCGAGGGATGCGTGGACCGTCTATCGACTCACCGGCGCGGCGCTCGACGAGCTCGCCGCATCGAGCGAGTCCGCCGCATCGAGCGAGGTGGGCCCGCCCGTGGCAAGATGAGGACGGTGGAGTGCCCCGACCCCGAGGTGCTGTCGGCGTTCGGCCGCGGCCTCCTGGGCGACGATGACCGCCGCGCGCTCGACGAGCACTTCGACAGCTGTACGTCGTGCGCGCGCGTCGTCGCGGATCTCGTGCGGATCTACGCGACGAGCTCGCCGGCCGACGCGAGCCCGGCGGTCGACGGCTCGTCGATGCGCAGCGGCGAGAACACCATCCGCGAGGGCGATGCGTCGCCACCGCGTCGCCCCCTGCTCGTCGCAGGCGCGCGACTCGATCGCTATCACATCCTCGGCGTGGTCGGTCGCGGTGGCATGGGCGTCGTCTACTCCGCCTATGATCCCGATCTCGATCGCAAGGTCGCGCTCAAGGTGCTGCACGAGAGCGACGCGCCGACCGACGATCAGGCGCAGCGCCGATTGCTGCGCGAGGCCCAGGCGATGGCTCGCCTGTCGCACCCGAACGTGATCACGGTGCACGAGGCCCGAGTCGCCGATGGTCGAGTCTTCCTGTCGATGGAGTTCGTCGACGGCGGCACGCTCGGCACGTGGATCCGCGAGCGCAAGCCGGAGCTCCCGCGTCTGCTCGCGATGCTGCGCGACGTCGGTCGTGGGCTCGCTGCGGCGCATGCCGCCGGCTTGGTGCATCGCGATGTGAAGCCGGACAACGTGCTCATCGGCGCCGACGAGCGCCCCCGCGTGACCGATTTCGGCCTCGCGCGGCCGGCCGACGACATCGGGGCCGACGCTCACGCTGCCGATGCCGGTGCCGAATCGCAGCCCGCGAAGATCGGTGAGCGTGCGCTGCTCGAAGGCACGCTCACGCGCGCCGGCACGCTCGTCGGCACGCCCGCGTACATGTCACCCGAGCAGCTCACGCGCGAGCCGGCAACGGCGGCCTCGGATCAGTTCGCCTTCTGCGTCGTGGCCTACGAGGCGCTGTTCGGCGTGCGTCCGTTTGCCGGGCGCAACCTCTTCGAGCTCGCGACCAACGTGGTGTCGGGCAAGCTGACCGAACCCGAGCGCGACGCTGATGTGCCGCGATGGCTGCGACAGGTCGTATTGCGCGGGCTGTCGCTGCGTGCGGAGGATCGGTGGCCGTCGATGGTCGAGCTCGTCGCGCGTCTCGAGCTGCCGCATCCGTATCGACACCTGCGGTGGGTCGCCGGTGCTGCGGTCGTCGGTGCCACGGTCGCGGTCGCGCTGAACGTTCGCGGTGATGTGCCGGTCGCCGATCCGTGCGAGCAGGGCGATCGCATCGTCGACGAGCTGTGGACCTCGGGCGCGCGTGCAAACGTGCGAACCGCGCTCGCGAAGGGCGGCAACGACTACGCGGAGACGACGGCGGCGCTCGTCGTCGAGCGCCTCGACACGTACCTCGGGCGGTGGGCCGCGAGCCATCGCGACGCCTGCGAGGACTACCATCGCGGCGGTCAGTCCTCCGAAGCGCTCGACCTCCGCGGCGCGTGCCTCGACGAGCGCATGCGCGAGGTGCAGGCGCTCGTCGTGGTGCTCGGTGACGCCGACGCCGAAGTGCAGCGTCACGCGGTCGAAGCGGTCGACGGCATTCGGCCGCTCGGTGAGTGCGACGATCTGCAGGCACTGCGCACGCGTGTCGCGTTGCCCACCGACCCGGCGCTGCGGGCCCGCGTGGAGGAGCTCGAGCAGGCGCGGGCGCAGGTCGAGGCCGAGCTCCGCGCGGGGCGCTACGACGCCGGGCTCGCGCGTGCGGACGAGCTGGTCGATGCCGCGCGCGAGGTCGGCCACGCGCCGACGTCGGCACGTGCGCTGCGCGAACGTGCGCTGCTGCGGCGCAAGCAGGGCCGTGGCGTCGAGGGGGCGAAGGATCTGCACGAGGCGTGGCTGCTCGCGCTCGGCAGCGGCGACGATGCAGTGGCGGCGGACTGCATGGTGGAGCTGGTGTTGGAGCTCGCCGCCGAGCTTCGTTTCGACGAGGCGGCGTTGCGCGCGGACGATGCCGCCGCGGTGATCGATCGCGTGAGCCGCCACGATCCGCAACGCGCCGAGGATCTCGGGGCGAACCTCGACGAGGCGCGCGGCGGGGTCGAGCTCCGCCAGCACCACTACGCAGAGGCGGCCACGCTGTACGAGCGTTCGCTCGCCGCGGTCGAACGGCGCGCAGGCCGACGCAGTCTCCGCGCTGCGCAGGCACTCAACGCGCTCGCGTCAGTACGCCTGCCGCAGGGCCGCTGGGACGACGCGCTGGCGTTGTTCGGCAGCGTGCTCGCGATCCGCACCGAGCTGCTCGGGCCTGGGCATCCCGAGACCGCCATGACGCACAACAACCTCGGCCTCACGCTCAAGAACATGGGCAGGCTCGAGGAGGCCGCGACCGAGCTCGACCGGGCGCGCACGCTCGTCGTCGCAGCGCTCGGTGCCTCGCATCCGAGCGTGCGGATCGCCGAGGTGAACCTCGCGGACGTCTACTACACGCAAGGCCGCCATGCCGAGGCCGCCGATCTCTACGCGACCGCTTTCGGCATCGCCGGGGCGATCGGGGCCGCGAATCGCTACGAGGTGCAGCGCGCCCTCCACTGGGCCACGAGCGCGGCGCGCAGCGGCCGAATGTCCGTGGCGCGCGAGCTCCTCGAGATCTCGCGTGCCCGACTCCGCGCCCTGTACATCGACGATGTCGACGCCTTGAGCGCCACGAACTCGACGATCGCCAGTCTCGAGGCCGAGCTCGACGCAGTCGACGAGATGCAGTCGTCGGCCGTCGCATCGTCGCGGTGATGCTAGAGTCGGCGAACTGTGGCCGGTGGAAGTCTCTTCACGTTGCTCGATGACATCGCGTCGGTGCTCGACGATGTCGCGGTTCTGACGAAGGTCGCGACGAAGAAGACCGCAGGTGTCCTCGGCGACGACCTGGCACTCAACGCGGAACAGGTCGCGGGCGTTGCGACCGAACGCGAGCTGCCCGTCGTGTGGGCGGTGTTCAAGGGCTCCGCGATCAACAAGTTGATCCTCGTGCCGTCGGCGCTGGCGATCAGCGCGATCGCACCGTGGGCGATCCTTCCGCTGCTGATGGTCGGCGGCGCCTTCCTGTGCTTCGAAGGCTTCGAGAAGATCGCGCACAAGCTGCTGCACAGCCCGGCCGAGGACGAGGCGAAGCATCGCGCCCACGTCGAAGCGCTCGTGGATCCGACCGTCGACCTCGTCGCATTCGAGAAGGACAAGATCAAAGGAGCGATCCGCACCGACATCATCCTGTCGGCGGAGATCATCGTCATCTCGCTCGGCACCGTCGCGGACAAGCCGTTCGCGACGCAGGCCGGCGTGCTCGTGCTCATCTCCGTGTTGATGACCGTCGGTGTGTACGGCTTCGTCGCCGGCATCGTGAAGCTCGACGACGCCGGCCTCGCGCTGAGCAAGCGCCCGAGCGCGGGCCTGCGCGCGCTCGGTCGCGGCATCCTGTGGCTCGCGCCATATCTGATGAAGGGTCTGTCGATCGCGGGCACCGCGGCGATGTTCCTCGTCGGCGGCGGCATCCTCGTGCACGGCATCCCGCCGCTGCATCACTTCGCCGAGGCCCAGGGTGGCCTGGTCTCGACGCTCATCAGCGCCGGCACCGGTCTCGTCGCCGGCGGTCTCGCGGTCGCGATCGTCACGCTCGGCAAGCGCATCGCGAAGAAGCGCCGCGCCGCGGCGTGACTCACCGACTCGCCGCGACCGCCGCCATCGCCGCGTCGGCCGCGGCGAGCGTCTGCTCGATGATGTCGTCGTCGTGCGCGATCGACAGGAAGCCGGCCTCGTACTGCGACGGCGCGAGGTAGATGCCGCGCGCAAGCATTTCGCGGAAGTACGCGCCGAACATCACCGTGTCGCTCCGCTTCGCATCGTCGTAGTCCCACACCTGGTCGGCCTGGAAGAAGCCCGTGAACATCGAGCCCACGCGCGTGCCGTACCACGGCAGGCCGTGGGCCTTCGCGCGTGCGGCGAGCCCATCGCACAACGTCGCGGCGCGGCGCTCGAGCGTCGCGTAGGGTGGATCGCGATCGAGCAGTGCGAGTGTCGTGAGACCGGCCGCCACGGCGACCGGGTTGCCGCTCAACGTGCCGGCCTGATAGACGGGCCCCAGCGGCGCGACGCACTGCATGATGTCGCGACGTCCACCGTACGCGCCGACCGGCATGCCGCCGCCGACGATCTTGCCGAGCGTCGTCATGTCGGGTGTGACGCCGTAGCGTTCCTGCGCGCCGCCGCGAGCGACGCGGAAGCCGGTCATCACCTCGTCGAACACGAGCACGATGCCGGCGTTCGCCGTGATCTCGCGTAGCCGCTCGAGGTAGCCCGGTCGCGGCGGGACGCAGCCCATGTTGCCGACCACCGGCTCGATGATCATCGCGGCGATCTTGTCCTGCTCGCGCTCGACGAGCTCCGCGACCGCGTCGATGTCGTTCCACGGCACGAGCAACGTGTCGGCGACGACGTTCTTCGGCACCCCGCCGGAGCCGGGGATGCCGAGCGTCGCCGCACCCGATCCCGCGGCGACGAGCAGCACGTCGGCATGACCGTGATACGCGCCGTCGGTCTTGATGATCTTGTCGCGGCCGGTGAAGCCACGCGCGACCCGCAGCGCGCTCATCGTCGCCTCGGTGCCGGAGCTGCACAGGCGCACCATGCCACCGCGCATGCTCGGCACCATCTCGCAGATCCGCTCCGCGATCTCGACCTCGCCGGCCGTCGGTGCGCCGAAGCTGAGCCCATCGCGTGCCGCGCGAGCGACCGCCTCGATCACCTCGGGATGCGCGTGACCGAGGATCGCCGGGCCCCACGTGCCGACGTAATCGACGAGCTTCGCGTCGTCCTCCGTCCAGATATGCGCACCTGCGGCGCGGCGCACGAACGGCGGCTCGCCACCGACGGACTTGTACGCACGCACGGGCGAGTTCACGCCGCCGGGGATCGATCGCTGCGCGCGCTCGAACAGCTCGCGACTGCGTGCACCGGCGCGACCATCTTGGGGAGCTTCAGCCGACGTCATCGCGCCGAGGGTACGCGAAGCGCCGAGCCGCATGCTACGCTCGAGATGCGATGAGTACCTACGCGCCGAGCCGCGCCGAGGATTCCGAGCGCCGCTTCGAGCCGGAGCAGCGCATGCTCCTGGTCGGCGTGCCGTGGAGCGTCTATGCGTCGCTTCGCGACGCGCTCGACGAAGCCGGATCGCACGTGCAGCTCACCTACTTCGATGGAGATCTCGAGCTGATGAGCTCTTCGTCCGACCACGAAGAGAGCAAGGTGTTGCTCGGCCGCCTGCTCGAGGCCTGGTGCCTCGACACTGGGATCGACCTCTTCCCGCTCGGCTCGACGACGCAGCGCAACCAAGGCGCCGCGCGCGGCCTCGAAGCCGATGAGAGCTACTGCATCGGTCGTCGAGCACCGCGGCCCGACCTCGCGATCGAGATCGTCTACAGCGCATGGCGCGTCGAGAAGCTCGAAGTCTATCGGGGGCTCGGCATCGGTGAGCTCTGGGTGATGCGAGGCGGACGCATCGCCGTGCACCGCCTCGTCGACGGTGCGTACGAGTCCGGGTCGACGAGCGCGTTGTTCCCCGCGCTGGACCTCGACATCCTCGCGCGCTGTGCAGTGCCGGGTCCAGCCTCGGGGCGGCGGTTCGCGCGTTCCGCAACGCGATCGCCGGCCTCGAGTCGTGATCAGCCGGCGTAGCCGAGCTCGGCGATCGCGGCAATCAGCTCGCCGTGGATTGAAGGGTGCGCACACAGGATGCCGTAGTTGCGCGACAGGCTCGGCGGCACCGAGAAGTCGAGCGGCCGGCCGCGCAGATCGGTGACGCGCATGCCCGCGCGCTGCGCGATCACGACGCCCGAGGCGTGATCCCACACGAGCTCGAAGCGATCGGGCTTCGTCGGGACCCGGAGGTACACGTGGGCCTGGCTGCGCGTGACGAGGGCGTACTTCGCCTGCGAGTCGCAGCGGATCATCCGCGCGGGCCGGCCGAGCCGGCGCACCAGCTCGTCGACGTGGTCGACGCGCGTGTGGCCCGACTCGACGGAGATCGTCACGACGAGGTCGCCGTCGATCGTCGCGGTCGCGTTGGGGACCTCGGTCGGGTCGTCGCCGTCGACGCTGTACTCGAGCACGGGCCCGTTCTCCCATGCGACATACACCGCGCCGCGGGCATCCGCGGCGTCGAGGGGCCGCGTGTGATCGCGCGGCAGGTTCGGACAGCCGAGCAGGCCGATCGTCGGCGTCGAGCCTTCGATGCGCGCGAGACACACCGCGTACTGCTCGCGGCGCAAGAAGCCCTTGGTGCCGTCGATCGGATCGAGCGTCCAATACGGCCCGTGGTCGGGACGCTGCGCGCCGGCATCGATCGCATCGAGCACCTCGTCGCGCGTTGCCCCCGGCCACACGACGCGTGCAGCCTCGACGACCGAATCGGCGAGTCGGTCGTCGCTGCGCAGAGTCTCGGCCGACTCCTCGCCGATCACGACCGTCTCGCCGAGCTGCTCGCGCAGCCGGGCGACGATGACCGCCTGCGATGCGAAATCGGCGACGGTGACCGGCGACTCGTCGACCTTGGTCACGTGCTCGATCGCGCCGGCACTGACGGCTCGGCACACGCGACACGCAGCGCGAACCGCATCGAGGGCGGCGATGTTCTCGGGGCTCGGCATGGGCCGAGAGCATCGCATCACGGCGACGCTGGCGACAGTCGGCGCGCGAAGTCGGTGATCGCGCCCGTGACGAACGACGGCACGTCGAACTGCATCGCGTGGCCGCTCGCGATCGCGCGCATCTCGATGCGCGCAGGGTCGATCGTCGCGAGCGCAGCGCGTACGGCGTCGTTGTCGGTCGCCTGGTCCCCGTCTGCGAGCAGGACGAGCAGCGGCACCTCGAGCCGGCGCAGTCGCGCGAGCGCAGTGAGTGACAGGTTCGACATCAGCCCGCGGAACCGCGGGGTGATTCGCAGCAGGCGCCGCGGATCGCGACGGATGAAGCCCTCGAGGTACGGCCCCGACGTGAACATGGTGTCGGCGATCGGCGTGAGGATCGCAGGATCGTCCGGCGCGGCATCACGGACAGCAGCCTCGTGCTTCGCCGCGGCCTCGCTGACCGCCGCGCTCGGAAACAACCCCGGAGCGACCATCACGAGCCCGGCCAATCGATCGCCGAGCGGGCGCAGGAGATTCAGCGCGAGCACGCTGCCCCAGCACCAGCCGACGACGATGAGTGGCCCATCGGTCACGTGCTCCGCGTCGATCACCGCGAGCGCGTCGTCGACGATCGACTTCGCACTCGGCGCATCGCCGCGCGCGACATCGTCGAGGCCCGAGCCGCGACGATCGGCGCCGACGACGACGAGTCCCGCCGCCGTCAGCGGATCGACCAGCGGGAAGAACCACCCCGAGTGGCTCATGATCCCATTGAGCAGCACGATGGTGCCCTTCGATGCACCAGCCGGACCCCACCGCCGATACGGCACGCGATGGCCGTCGCTCGCATCGATGTGGCGCACCTCGAGCGGCGACTGACAGTCGAGATCCACGCCTCACATCCCCATCGCGACGCCGCCGCAGACGTTCCACGACTGACCGGTCACGCCGCCGGCCTCGCGACCGAGCAGATGCACGATCGTCGCGGCGACCTCACCGGGCTGCAGCAATCGCCGCTGCGGATTCGACTCGGCGACACCGGCGATGAACGTCTCGGCGTCTTGCCCGATCATCTTGCCGCGGATGCCCATGCCGAGTCGGAGCAGCTCGGTGTCGACGTACGACGGCGACACCGAGTTGACCGTGATGCCGAGTCGCGCGACCTCGAGCGCGAGCGAGCGCGTGAAGCCGTCGACCGCCGCCTTCGACGCCGAGTAGATCGAGTTGTACGCCGAGCCGACCTTCGCCGCTGCCGACGACAGGTTGACGACGCGGCCGTACTTCGCTGCGATCATCGGCTTGAGACACGCCTTGGTCAGGCGGAACACCGCGAAGCAGTTGAGGTCGAAGATGCGATGCCACTCGTCTTCCTTCGACATCAGCAGGTTCGCGACGTGATTGCTCGCGGCGTTGTTGACGAGCCCGTCGATCCGGCCATAGCGCTGCCGCACGTGGGTGACGAGCTCGGCGGTGCGCGCCGCGTCGGTGACATCGGCGACGAACGCCTCGGCGCGCAGGCCGTCGGCGACCAGCGCGGCAGCAGCCGTTTCGATCTGCTCGGCGGTGCGCGCGACGAGGATCGGGATGCCACCCAATCGCGCGACTCTGAGCGCCACCTCGAGGCCGATGCCGCGTCCGGCACCGGTGACGATGTGGACCTCGTCGTTCACTTGGTGCCGACCACGACGGCCGCGTACTGATCGGGGAAGTCGCCCGCGAGCCCCTCGAGATCCGGCAGCACATCGCACGCCGAGAACCCCGCGAGGCGCATCGCCTCGTGCCAGTTCTTCGGTGCGAGGTAGCAGTGCATCGGCCGGTAGGACGCGTGCTCGGGCGCCGAGCGGTGATAGACGGAGAGGTTGAGCGTCAGCTCGCGCGGCGCCATCTCGTACTGGTTGATGCGCACGCGCTCGGCGAACACGACGTGACCGCCGGGACGCAGCGCCTCGTGGCAGCCCTCGAGAAAGTCGACGATGTTCATCGCGACGTGCGCCGCGTTGACGGCGTAGATGAGATCGACGCTCGCGGGCTCGACCTTCTGCTCGCCGAACGGCTTGTTCAGATCGAAGAACTGCCAGCCCCACGTGACGCTCGGATACGCCTTGGTGAACTCGTGCTTGCTCGCGAGCACGAAGCGCATCGAGATGTCGGTAAAGATGAACTTCTCGACCTTGTCGAGCTTGCCCTCGGCGGCGAGGTGGCGAAAAAGGTGACGGGCGCCGTTACCGGTGCCGCCGCCGATCTCGAGGATCGTGCCGCGCTCGAGCAGGCCGTCGATCACGCGTGCACCCATGGCGCCGTGGAGATCCTGCAGCGGATCGACGTTGGTCGCGCGGTGCCACAGCTCTGCGAAGTCGCTCATGCGACCGGACAGCAGCTTGTCCATGAAGTCGGGCTCGTCCTTGAGCGAGCGCACGAAATTCGCGCGGCCGAAGTCGATGAAGTCGGTCGCCGCGGTGTAGTCGGCACCGAGCTTCGCGATCGCGGCGCGCACCTTCGTGAGCTCCGGCTGCGGATCCTCGGCGTCCTTCACCCGGACGTACGTCGCCCCGTCGCCGAGTTGGTCCGGCGGACCCTCGAGCTTCACGACGCCAGTGCGCTCGCCGAGCCGGCGCAGCATGTCGCGCAGCGTGATGCTCGCGGTGTCGACGAAGCCGAGCTCCTGCGCGAGGGCGGGTGCGCTCTTCGGCGTGCTCAAGCGATCGCCGAGGCCGAGCTCGCGATACACGTCCGTGAGCTGCAGATCGCAGTAGCGATTGACGAGGCGCGTGGCCTCGCGGACATCCGGCGTGAACAGCGTGTCACGGCACCAGGTGGTGAAATCGGTGCGCAGTCGGTCGGTGACGGTCATCGGCGCGTCCACATTGCCCCGCCGCGTCGCGCGTTGCAACCCTGCGCGCGTGCGAGATCACGCGGACGATTCTGTCGTCGCGTTCGCAACGAGGGAGAGCGGCGGCCGCACCAGCGCCCAGGCCGCGTGACCCGTGCGCGCCGCGAGCACGCGCTTGCACGCGACGATGATGTCGACGTCGCGTTCGAGGTCGGTGCGATACGCCGTGAGCTCGGCCTGGCGATCGCGCGCATCCGCTGCCGTCGGGTCGTCGAGCAGCTCGCGGATCGGTCGCGCGCGCACGTTCGCGGTCGCCGTGACGCAGCCGGTCGCGCCGGATCTCAACGCCGCGCCGAGATAGCCCTCGGTCCCGGGCAGCACCGCACGGCCGCGCAGCAGCTTGGCGAGCCGCAGTGTCGACATCGGATCGCCGGAGCTGTCCTTGATGCCGACGATCACCTCGCCGAACGTGTCGACCAATCGCTGCACGACGGCCGGCGTGAACGTCACGGCGGCAAGCGACGGAATGTTGTAGAGCACGACGCGCAGGCGCGGATCGGCGACGCGCTCGATCACGGCGGCGATGCTGCGAAAGCAGCCGTCGTCGCCGACGTTCTTGAAGTAAAACGGCGGCAGGATCATCGTCGCGAGACAGCCGGTCTGCACCGCGTGACGGGTCAGTTCGACGGCGTCGGGAAGGGCACACGCGCCCGTACCACAGGTGATCTGCGTCGGTGCGATGCCGGCGGCGAGCGCGACCTCGAGGATGCGCATGCGCTCGGTCACCGACAGCGATGCCGTCTCGCTCGTCGTGCCCATGAGCGCGAGCCCATGACAGCCGTCGTCGAGTCGCTCGCGACAAAACGGTCCGATGCGATCGAAGTCGACCGAGAGATCGTCGCGGAACGGCGTGAGCAGCGGTACCCACAGACCGGCGAGCGCGCGCACGGTGGTGTCGTCGATCATCCGTCGGCATGGTAGCCTCGCGGCTGCCGATGCGCTTCGTGTTCCGTCTTTGTGTGGTGTCCCTCGTCGTGCTCACATCCGCGTGCGGCGGATCCGAGTCTTCCGAGTCCACTGGGACATCATCATCTTCGGGGACGACAGCCGAACCGACGTCGACATCGACGGAGTCGAGCTCGGGCGGCGACACCTCGACGGGCGGGATTCCCGAGGCGTGTCCCGACGTCGCGCTCGAGACCGGCATCGTCGGTCGCACCGACCGGCGGACGTGCGAGATCCTCGCGGAGTGCGTGATGCCGGAGACTGGCGTGTCCTTGTCGGTCTACGACGACAACCCGCAGATCGGCGGCAGCGAAACCGAAGCGGGCATGCTCGATCCAGCCGCGGTGGCGCTCGGCGATCTGAACAGCGGCGTCGGTGGCCGCTTCGAGTTCCTGCTGCCGTCGGGCACCTATCACATCTGCGCGAACGAGGCGCCGGGCATGGTGTACTGCTCCGCCGAGATCGCGCTGCGCGACGACGATCCCGTCGTGTTCGCGGAGTACGAGACCGGCATGGGGTCGAGCTGGACCGTGATCTCCTGCGGGCTCTGACCGCCCTGGGGCACGGTGCGCTGGCTCGCCGCGCAAATTGCCAGTGATCGAATGGGGGCCGCGCCTGTCTACAGCATGGAGTCACCATGCCGACGACCTCCGCGCCCGCCTCTGCACGCATCGCCTCGCGATCCTGGTCCCGGCCCACGCACGTGCTGCTGCTCATGGCTGCGGCCCTGCCCGCGTGCTTCGATCCGCAGCAGCTCGGTCTCGACTCGGTCGGCGAGGACGAGTCGACAGGCTCGACCGGTGAGGCGCCCAGTTCGGACGGCGCCGAGTCGTCGACGGACGACGTGCCGGGCACGACGGTGGGGAACTCGACCGGTCCCGACGAGCCGGTCGGCGAGTGCGGTGACGGCATCGTCGACGACGGCGAGCTGTGCGACGGCGCCGATCTCGACGGCAAGCTGTGTGGCTCGCTCGGGTTCGGCGGCGGCACGCTGGCGTGCGCGAACGACTGCACGTTCGACGTGTCGCAGTGCGACGGGTGCGGCAACGGTGTGCTCGACGGCGCCGAGGTCTGCGACGGCACCGAGCTCGACGGCGGTTCGTCGTGTGCGGACGTCGGCCTCGGCCTTCGGACCGAGGCGTTGCAGTGCACGCAGTGGTGCACGTTGGATTTCGCCGAGTGCTCCGCGTGCGGCGACGGCAGCGTCATGGCGCCCGAAGTCTGCGAGCTGGGGAATCTCGGCGGCGCGACGTGTGCGTCCGAGGGCTATGACGGTGGCACGCTCTCGTGCACCCAGGGCTGCGCTTTCGACTTCGGCGGCTGCCAGCAGTGTGGCAACGGCACCATCGAAGGTGACGAGGTCTGCGACGGCAACGACATCGTGCAGGACTGCGACGACGTCGGCTTCGGCACCGGCATCTTGCAGTGCGCGGCGGATTGCACGTACGACGCGTCCGCGTGCACGACGTGTGGTGACGGCGTGCGCAACGGCTCCGAGGCGTGCGACGGCGACGATCTCGACGACGCGACCTGCTCGTCGCAGGGCTTCGCGAGCGGCTCGATCTCGTGTGCTTCGGATTGCACGTTCGACGTCGATGCGTGCGAGGGCGCGGGCTGCGGTGACGGCGTCGTGAACCTCGGCGAGGAGTGCGACGGTTCGGTCCAGCTCACGTGCGAGAACCTCATCGGCTGGCCGAACGGCACCCCGAGTTGCACGAGCGAGTGCTTCATCGACAGCAGCGACTGCTGGGGGTGCGGCGACGGCATCACCCAGGGCAGCGAGGACTGCGACGGCTCGGCCGATGCGACGTGCGAAGCGCTCGTCGGCATGGACAGCGGCGACGTCGGCTGCACGGCGGCGTGCGTGTTCGACACGAGTGGCTGCTCGAACGCCCCCGTGCGTCGCGTATTCGTGACCTCGGGTCAGTTCAACGCGAACTTTGGTGGCGCGCTCGGTGGCGATGCGATCTGTCAGGCGGTCGCCGACGATGCGGGCCTGGACGGCACGTTCCGCGCGTGGCTCAGCGACGCGACGACCACGCCGCTCGCACGGTTCACGCACTCCGTCGATCCGTATCAGCTCGTCAACGGCACGACGATCGCCGACAACTGGAACGACCTCGTCGACGGCCAGCTCGACGCCGCGATCGGCATCACGGAGACCGGTCAGGCGGTGAACGCCGCAGCGACGTGGGTCGCGACGGCGACGACGGCGAGCGGCACGCGGCAGATGTTCAACGGCGATTGCCAGAGCTGGATCAGCGCGACCGATGGCTTCAGCGCCGGCGTCGGCAACGAGGAGAACACGGTGAGCTGGTCGGACTCGGGCGCGATCCCGTGCAACTGGCTCGTGTCGCTGTACTGCTTCGAGCAGTGATCGCGATCAGTGACTGCGATCAGGGCACGTCCACGCACAGTCGCACGGCGGTGCGTGGCCGAGTTTGGTGAGGACCGATTGCGATTCGTTCGTCAGGCCGGCTGCTCGCCGCTCTTGCGGTCGCGCTTGCCGTGGCCGCCGCGATCACCCTTCATCAGGCCGCGCGGCCCGTGCTCGGCGATGTCGGTCGCGAGCGTCGCACGCTGCTCGGCGGTGAGGACCCGATGCACGCTGACGATCGCAGCGTCGCGCTCGCTTGCCTCGGCCTCGTGGTGCTTCATCAGGCCGTCGAGATACGCCTCGACGTCGGCGACCGCCAGGCTGTCGCTGCGGAACGCCGCGGCCATCTTCTTGTCGGCCGCCTCGTCTCGCTTTCGCTCGGGCCGTGCGCCGTCGAGCGCCACGGCGATCTGCGTGCGCTGCTCGGCGCTGCACGACACGCGCTCGCACAGCGACTCGATCGCGTGCTCGGGCCCGCGACCGCCCTTGTCGCGGTTGCCGGCCTTCTTGCCGCCCTTGCCGCCCTTGCCGTGATGGTCCTTGCCACCGCCTTTGCCTCTGGGACCGAAGAACATCCCGGGCCCGCGATCCTCGAGCAGATCCGCGAGCACGCCGCGCTGCTTCGCGTCGAGGGCGGTGTGCACCGCGACGATCGTCGAGGGCGAGAGCTTCGGCGCTTGGTCGCCGTGCACGGCCTCGCGCCACACGGCGAGATCGGCGGCCTCGAAGTCGGGCTCGCGGAACGCACCGGCGAGCTCGCCGTTCGCGGTCGCGAAGGTCGCATCGGACGGACGCTCGTGGGGCTTGCCGGCGAGCAGGCCGGCGATCGTCGTGCGCTGCGCGTCGGTGCACTCGACCGCGGCGCACAGCTTGTCGGCGGGTGATTTCTTGCTGTGGTGATCGCCGTCGGCCGCGTCGTCGTCGTCGTCGTCCTGCTCGGCGGAGCGCGCTGCCTCGGCGTCGTCGTCGCGATCGCACGCGATCACGAAGGCCGGGGCGAGGGTCAGACACGCGAGGGTCAGGGAACGGATGCTTGGGATGGGCACGGGCTGATTGTGGCGGCCCAGGGCGGAGGCCGCTGTCGCTGGTCCGCAAAGCGAGCGTAAAGCGTCGTCACCAGCTCGGCGGATCGAGCAGCGTCCGCGTGCCCGTCACGATCCGACACATCCCGTCGGCGATCCGCGCGTGGCCGAACGTCGCGTACCAGGTCTGCGTGGTGCGCTCGAACACCGGATCGCCGTCCCACCGACTCGAGGGCGCAACGTCGATCCATCGCCCGCTCACGCGCCACACGCCGCGGCCGTCACCGAGATCGAGCAGCGGATACGCAAGCCAGTTCGTGCCCGCGGGCGCGAGCGCTGCGAGCACCGCGAGCGCCTCGTCGACGCCGGGGGCGATGAGCGTCGCCGTGGTGATGCGAAACGGTGCGTGGCGCAGCGACAACGGCTCGACATCCTGATCGAACAGACCTCGCGGGCCGCGGAGCATCTCGAGCGAGCGCGTGCTCGGGTTGGTGATCGCGCGCGCGGGGATCATGGCTCGGTCTCGCTGCGCAGGATCTGATCGAGGCCAGGCGTGTACTGCACGAGCCGCGCCGGCGTCAGGAAGAACTGCGTGTCGTTACTCGACGCTTCCACGATTAACCACGGCGCGAGGCCGTGGATGAGCTTCCCACGCTCGGCCGCATCGCCGTCCTTGACGACCGTCCGCCTCGCTCGCCCGCGCAGGAAGAATTCGTGCAAGACGCCGTGACGTTCGACCTTCATGTCGAACGAAGGACACGGTCCACCGATGCCCGCGAACCATCCGTCTGCCGCGAGCTCGAACTCGTGAACCGGATGCGCGTCGGCGCAGCGGATGACCTCGGGGAGTTCGCCGTCGGCGGGTCGGATGAAGACATCCTCCGGTGGGATCCAGGCCCGCGGTGGATCGGCATCGACCGCCCGTGCAAGCCCCCAGACGGCGATGTCACCCGGACCCACCTCCTCGATGAACCCGGCGAATCGATCGTGGAAGTCGAGCCACACCGCGTGCGGCGTCCTGCCGGCGTCGACGATGAGTCTCTCGACGTGCGCCGTCGAGAGAGGGGTCTCGCGTTGCAGCGTTGCCAGCCAGGCCTGCGCTCGTTTCGTAAGAGGCATGATTCGTGCTCCGTTTTCGAAGGGGTCATCGACGCGGCCAATCCGGCTCGTTGATCGGACCCGGTGGTTCGACCGGGTTGTGCACGCCGTCGGTGATGCGGGCATAGTGGCCGCAGCATCCTGCGATCGATCCCGCGGGACGGTCGTGGCCGTTCATGTCGCGGCCCATGTCGCGATTCCATACCGGCGCCTGTACGAAGTCGTCGAGAACGGCCGGATCCGTCAGCGTATGGTTGGGGCCGGGATCACGGGCGATCAGTGCGTCGTAGAACGGCTCGACATCCTGATCGAACAGACCGCGCGGGCCGGCGAGCATCCCCAGCGATCGCGCGCTCGGGTTGGTGATCGCGCGCGCGGGGATCATGGCGGGTCGATCTCGTAGAGAAGGAGGTAGTCGATCAGCGGTCCGACTCGCAGCACTCGCGTCGGCTCGACGTAGATCTGCATGCTGCCGTCGGATGCCTCCGGCACGAGGTACGGCCGCATCTGCGCGATGAGGTCTTGCTTCTCCTGCTTCGCGAGCCCGCGACTATTACGTGTCGTCCGCACCGTGCCGCGCAAAGCGAGGTCCGCCATCACGCCGTGTCGTTCGATCTTCATCTCGAACGTCGCCGAAGGTCCACCGACACCCATGAAGCGTCCGTCGGCGAGCAGCTCGTAGTCGTGCACCGGATGCGCATCGGCGCAGACGATGCCCTCGGGGAATCCGCGGTTCGGCGGGGACACGGTGACCGTATCGGCGTCGGCCCACACCGGCGGCGGCACGCGGTTGGACGCATGGGCGATACCCCACAACGCGAAGTCGCCGGGCGCGAACTCCTCGACGTAGCCGGCGTAGGTGTCATGGAACTCGAGCCACGCGCGATGCGGCGTGTGTCCACCGTCGCGCAGCAGTTGCTCGACCTTCGCAGTGGGCACGACCGGAGCCGTGCGCTTCAGCGTCGCGAGCCATGCGCTCCCTCGTTTCGTCAGTGCCATGGTGGTGTGGATCCTGTTCGCGTCGTGGTGATGCTCATCATCGTCTCTGCCACCCACCATCGCGCCAGACCCACGCCGGCGCAGGATCACCCGACTCGCTGTCTGTGCCGCGCGTAATGGGAGCGTAGTCGCGGAAGCGGTTGTAGTGCAGCCGCAGATCCGGGTCGTACAGATGACCCACAAAGCGCAGGTTGTACTCGAACGCGTTGCCCGGCTGGACGAGCACCTCGTTGGCTGCGCAGCCAGCCGAGCTGGGTCGTGAGCGCGGCTTCCTCGACCTGGCCGTGGAACTTCTTCATGAAGCCGCGCTGCGCCGCGACGACGAGCTCGCACGCTTCGGCGGGCTTCTTGGGCATCTTCGCGCCCTCGGGGATCGTCGAGACCTTCTCGATCTCGACCTTGATGTCCTCGGCTTCCTTCTTCGCGGCGACTTCCTTCGCCTCGCGCTCGAGCCGGCGCTTCTCCACGCGGTTCGTGCCCGCGGGCGCGAGCGACTGATCGAACAGACCGCGCGGGCCGGCGAGCATCTCGAGCGATCGCGTGCTCGGGTTGGTGATCGCGCGCGCGGGGATCATGGCTCGGTCTCGTACACCAGGATCTGATCGATGTGAGGCGTGTACTGCACGTGCTGCGACGGCGTCAGGAAGAACTGTGTGTCCGCGCTCGACGCCTCCGAGACCAACCACGGCGCGAGATCGTGGATCAGCTTCCGGCGCGCGGCCGCATCGCCGTCCTTGACGATCGTCTGTCTCGCCCGTCCGCGCAGGAAAAACTCGTGCAGGACGCCATGACGTTCGACCTTCATCTCGAACGAAGGACACGGGCCGCCGATGCCCATGAACCGTCCGTTGGCGGTGAGCTCGTACTGGTGCACCGGATGCGCGTCGGCGCAGTCGATGGTCTCGGGAAAATTGCCGACTCCGGCACGGACGAACACGTACTCCGGCGGAGACCAAGTCGCATCGACAGCACGTGCGAGTCCCCAGACTGCGATGTCATCGGGGCCGACCTCCTCGATGTACCCGGCGAACCGCTCGTGGAAGTCGAGCCACACTGCGTGCGGCGTCCAACCGGCGTCGATGATGAGCTTCTCGACGTGCGCCGTGGACAGCGGTGCCTCGCGCCGTAGTGTCGTCAACCAGGTCTGCGCTCGTTTTGTCATGGACATGACTCGTGCTCCATCTCAGCGTCTCATTTAATCGACCAGTCGGCTTTGTGGATCGGACCCGGCGCCGCGACGGGGTTGTGCACGCCGTCGGTAACTCGTGCGCAGTGTCCACAACATCCTGCGATCGATCCGGCAGGACGCTCAAGGCCGGCGCGGGAGCGCTTCATCTCGCGATTCCACACCGGCGTCTGGACGAAGTCGTCGAGGACCGCTGGATCCGTGAGCCGATGATTCGGGCCGGGATCACGGGCCATCAGTGCGTCGTTGAGCGCGAGCACTTCGGCGTGGGTCGCCGGTTGCGAGAAGTGATCCAGACCTTCGGTGCGCCGCCCCTGCTGATCGATCACTCGCTGGCGCAGCAGTGGGTGAAACTCCGCGGGATCGGCTTTCGCGGTGCCCGGTTGATTGTGCCTCGCGAAAGTCGCATCCGGGTTGGTGCGATCGACGACTGCAGCCGAGCACGCGGGAAACTCGCCCTCTTTGAAGCCTTGGCCGTCGAGTGCACCCGGGCGGTTGATTTTCTCAAGGTGCGCGTTCGCTCGCTCGTGCGCTAGGGCGACCGCCTCCTCCCGCGAGATCCTCGCCGGCGGTGCATCCGCGGTCGGATTCGGATTCTCGTCCGCCGGTCGCGTCTCGCCCTCCTCCGATCGCGGCGGTCCGTTCTCCGGGTTGTCGTGCTTGGTCAGCCCGAGCACGTCGACCGCGACGAGGGGATTGCTCGCGTACGCGTATAGGTTCACGCCGCCGCGCACACCGATCGGATCGGGCTGCAGGTACCGACCGAGGGCAGGGTCGTAGTCGCGGAAGCGGTTGTAGTGCAGCCGCAGATCCGGATCGTACAGATGACCCACAAAGCGCAGGTTGTACTCGAACGCGTTGCCCGGCTGGACGAACACCTCGCCGTACGGTGTCGCTTGATCCGCCCACCACACGATCTCGCCGCGCTCGTCCTCGATGTGCTGCGGCAGCCCGACCTGATCGCAGAACACGGCGTACGAGCGCCCAGACTCGATTGGTGCGTCGATCGAGTTCCAGTCGACGATGCCGATCGGGATCAGCGACTCGCGATCCACGTACAGATAGATCCGGAACCCGCCGTCCGGGGTCTCGCGGGCCGCGATGCGATCGCCGTCCCACCACAGGCGCGTGCGCCGATCACCGCGACCGAACGTCACGCGGCGGCCGAGCGCGTCGTACGTCGCGGTCCAGGCCACGCCGCCGTCCTCGACGCGTACGAGCTGATCCTCGGCGTCGTAGTGGAACTGCGTCTCGGATCCGCCGGCGCCGACACGCCGCGCGAGTCGACCACGTGGGTCGTAGTGGAACTGCTCGGTCGCCGCGGTGCGCAATCGATTGCCCGGCGCGAGCTCGACGACACCGACCGCGGGCAGCTCGACGAGGTTGTTCGCCGCGTCGTGGCGATACGTGACCGGCGAGCCGCCGTCCTGCTGCGAGCGCACGAGCCGATGGGCCTCGTCGAGGCCGTAGCGCACCGTGCCGCGGATCGAGTCGGTGGTCGCGACCAGATCGCCCGCCGGCGTGTACTGGTGGCGGACGTTCCAGCGCAGCCCCCGGCCGACGCGATCGTCGGGCCGCGCACATGTCCGACCGACGATGCGCCCCGCCGTGTCGAACTGCTGCACCTCGTGCGTGCCGTTGCCGTGATCGATGCTGACCGATCCGTCCACGGCCGGCTTGATCACCCGCCGGCGTCCCGTCGGATCGACGAGCACGATCGTCGATCCGTGGCGATGCCGCGCGGCGATGAATTTCTCGGCGATCGTCGTCGTGATCTCGCCGTGCCAGCCGTAGTCGTGGCGAACCGTGCGGCCGTCGCAGTCCTCGAGCGCGACCTCTTCGAACACCGTGAAAGAACGCTGCACGCGATGCGCGCTGCTGTGCGCCTTGGTGACCTTGCCGTTGCGATCGTAGTCGAGCTCGAGCGTGCTGCCATCGGCGCGTTCGATCGTGCCGGCGAGCCCGTTCGCATGCGGTGTGATCCGCAGCAGCGCAGTGCCGTCGGGGTCCTGCTTCTCGACGAGGCGATGGCCGTCCCACACGTAGCGCTCGCGTAGCGCACCCTGCCGATGTACCTCGATCACGCGATCGTGGCTGTCGTAGACGTACTTCGACTCGCTGCCGCCGCCGTCGACGACGCGTGTGATTCGCTGGTGCGGGTTGTACTCGTAGCGAACCTTGTTGCCGGACGGATCGATCCGCGCGCCGAGCAGGCCCCACCGCACGACTTCGCGGCGATGCATGCGGCCGTCGCGATCGATGTGCGCGACCTCGTTGCCGACCGCGTCGTACGCCCACTTCTCTTCGTGACCTTCGGCGTGGCGCGCGAAGATCACCTTTCCAAGATGATCACGACGTTGCTCCGGTGTCGGCGGGGGCAGTGTCGTCCGTGCGAGCGCACCACCGAAGTAGAACCCACGCGTATCCTTCGGTAGTCGTCGCCCGAGCATCTGCGGAATGCCCGAGGCCACGAGGCTCGGCGGGAACATGTGGCCGAACTGGCCGCGCCGCGCGACGAGGGCACCGTCTGCGTCGTACACGAAATCGATGCGGTGACCACCGGCATCGATCTCGGCGAGCACCGTGCCGTCGAGCGCGCGCACCCGCTTCTTGCTGTCGCCGCACGGCCCGACCACCTTCGTGATCACGCCGTCCTCGTCGTAGACGAACGTGTAGACCGACCCGTCGTGGATCGTCATCTTCGTGGTCTGCTTGTCCGGCAGGTACTCGAACGCCGCGAACCACAGGCCGTCGGTGCCCTGGGTCTCGGTGCAGCGGCCCTCCATGTCGTACGTCCACGTGAAGCTGTAGGCGATGCGATCGGTCGCGCGGACGATGCGGTGCGTGCGGTCGTACGCGTACGCATCGCTCTTGCCCGCGATGTCGTCGGCGCCGAGTAGATCACCGGCCAGATCGTGGCGGTAGCGGACGAGCCGCGCGCTCGGCTCACCGAATCGCGAGCCCCACACCTCCGCGAGATGCCCCGCGTCGTCGTAGCGCAACGCGTATGTCGCCACCGCAGCCGCCACCGCCACCGCCGCCGCTGCACGCTCGACGATCTCGACGAGGCGGCGATGCGCGTCGTACCGCAGCTCGATGACGTGCTTGGCTTGCCGCACGCCGATGAGTCGCGCGACGCCGCTGCCCGGGCCGTCTTGCTGGAACATCAGCGTGCCGAGCCGCGGATGCGACACCGCGAAGCGATGGTTCTCGAGCCGACGCAGGCGATAGCCGTGCATCACGACCTCGTCGGTGCCACGCAGCCGCGGGAACACGATCTGCTCGCCCTGCCAGCCCGCGAACGTCACGCGATGGAGCTGGATCGACAGCGACGACTCGAATGCGTGGCGCCAGCCGAAGCCGAGCACCCCGCGCGTCGCATGATCGGCGCTCGACGTGTAGCGCGCCCACGTGAACGCGCCGAGCAGCGACGCGAAGTCGACATGCGTGTTGAAGTTCGCGCCGGTGACGACGTTGACCGGCTCGCCGCCTTCGCAGGCGCGCCCGTTCGCATCGGGTGCCGGCGTGCGCCGTCGAAGCCGACCTCGCATCGATCGCAGCGCACGGCCGAGCGCGCTGAAGAGCTTGCCCTGCGCGAGTGCACCGATGTTCGGGATCGGCGGACCACCGGCCATCACGTTGCCCATCGGCGGTCCGAGCAACACGCCGACACCCGGTGGTCCTGCGGGATCCTTGCCGCGCAGCATCGACACCGCCATCGCCGCGGCATCGAGCCCGGCTTGGATACCTTGCGCGATCGCGGCGCCGCTGTTGCCCGATGCGGCCTGCGCCGCCGCACCCGCAGCGCCTGCGACGATGCCGGCGACGCCCATGCCGATCGCGAACGCCCCCATCGGCGACACGGGGTTGCAGTGGAACGTGATGTCCATGCCGAACCGCGCGACGCGAGCACCGGCGAAGTACACACCGGATGCGCCGGTCATGATCTCGAACGGCGGCGCCAGCGATCCGCACGTGATGCCGAGACCGATGTCGCCCGCGCGCAACGCCGGCACGCCACCGACGAGCACCGACGCAGAGCCGGCGAGGAACGCGATGCCGAGACTCGGCAGCGGAATCGGTGGCGCCGGCGGGATGAGGCTCGGCGGATGCACGTGCGTGTGCGGCGTACCCAGATGCATGCTCAGCCCGATCGTCGCGACCGGCAGGGCAGGGAACAGCGCCGACAAGCCGGTCGCGTCGAGGATCGCGGAGATGCCCTGCGACGCCGCGGCATCGATGAACATCATCGGCGCGTTGATCACCCCGAGCACACCGCCGAGGCCCTGCGCGACGTAGCCCGCGGCGCCTTGCTCGGGCGGCGGCGCCTGGCGAAACGGCGCGATCGTGACGTCGAGGGTCGCGAGCACCGAGTCGGCGCGGGCGTTGCCGGTCACCGCGAACACCGGCGGCGCGATCGGATTCGCGGGGCGTCCGTTCGGCGGCGCGACGTTGGGCGGCATCAGGCTGCGCCTTTCTTCTGCAGCAGCTTCGCGCCCTGCAGCTTGGTGTACGTGTCGTCGGCGTCTTTGCGAACGCGCGCCTCGGTGTATAGCGCGTGGATCCGCTCGAGCACCGTGACGAGGCGATCGTAGTACGCGTACTTTTCCGCAATCGTCTCGCAGTCGCGCCACACCACGAGCGATTCTTTCGGCTTGCCGAGCGCGCGCTCGGCATCACCTTCACCTTGGAGCGCGTCGCAGGCCGCGTAGGGGTTCATGCACTTTGCGGCGAGCTTGCTCGCGTCGGCGTAGTAGCTGCGCGCGTCGTCGTACTGCTTCAGCGCCATACACACCGGCGCGGCGGCGAGCAGCAGATTGAGCAGCACCGGCGGCGCGTTCGGATGCAGTGGTTCGGTGGCGCCCGGCAGCAGCGCGATCGGCAGCGGCGACTTCGCGGCGAGGCCGAGCGCGAGGCCCTGCTGGTAACGGGCGAGCGCGGGCGCGGGTTGATCGAGCATGCGCAGGCAATCGCCGACACCCTGCAGACACATCGCCTGCATCAGCGGCGCGTCGGCGCGCCCGTAGTACTCGAACAGCAGCGCAAACTTCTTCGCGGCCTCTTCGAAGCGCTTGTACGACAGATCGATGTGCGCGAGCTGCAGCACGGCCTGCATCCGCTGGGCGACCGGGACCGCCGGATCGACGGCATCCTGCGCGAGATCACCGGCGACGGCGTCGGTCGAGATGTCGACGTCCATTGCGAGCACGCCCTGCGCCTTGCGCCGCTCGAGCGCGCCGCCGATCGTGTGCTCGCGCTGATCTCTCATGAAGATGCGCGCGTATGCGGGCCACGGCTCGCTGCGCTGCGGCGCCGGCGGTGGCAGGCGCGCGAAGTCGGCGACGAAGCCGGCATAGTCCGCCCAGTCGTGCACCGACAGCGGCAACAATGCGAGCACCACGCGGTGGTCCTCGGCATTCGGCAGCCGCTTGCCGAGGTGCTCGATCGCCATGACGATGCGCTCGCGCGGCGAGAGCTTCGCCTCGGTGAGCGCTGTCGGGAACGGCTCGAGCGGCGGCAGCTTGCGACTCTCGAGCTCCTGCGCGACGACCTCGTAGAGCAGCACGCAGCGCCCGGCGATCGTCCGCGCGTAGGTATCGGCGTCGAGATACTCGTCCGCGATCATCACGTACAGCGACGCCTCGTCGGCGCCCTCGACCTGCTCGATCACCTTGAGCACGTACGGGATGTCGCCGTCGGCGCTCGCGACGAGCAGCACGTGATCATCTGGCTGCCAGATGAACTCGTCACAGTGCGCACGAAGCTCGGCGAGACGACGCATGACCTGGTCCGAGCGCTAGTTGAGCTTGATGATGCCGCCGGTGACGTTCACCGCGCCGGAGCCGGAGATGTTCGCCTGCGGGCCGGAGACATCGACCGCGGCCGCGGCCGTCTTCACCGTGCTGCCACCGGCGGTCAGCGTCGCCTCGCCACCCGCGGACACCGTCGCGTTCGTCGTCGCATCGACGGTCGCGTTCGCGCCGGACATCGTCGCGTCCGCGTTGAGGCTCACCTCGGCCGCGCCCGCCGAGCGCATCAGCGCGTCGCCGTTGAGCAGCACCTGCGCCGCCTGCCCGGTGAGCTGTGCATCGGCGGTCAGCAACAGATCGCCACCGGTGCTCGCCTGCGTCTGCGCGTCGGCGGTGAGCGTGACCTGCGAGTTCTCCTTCGATGCCATGAGCGCCGAGGCCGGCGACAGCACGACGCGCGCGCCGTCGGCGGCCTGCAGGGTGATCTGACTCGGTTCGATCTTCACGTACGTGCTGCCGACCGTCAGCAGGATGTAGTCGGGCGCTTGCACCTCGATGTTCGTCGATGCGTCGAGCTTGTACTGCCCGGTGATGTCGAGCTGACCGCCCGTGATCGCCTGCCCGTCGCCGGTGCCCGACCCCGTGATCGAGATCTTCTGCGAGCCGGTGATCGAGATTGTCTCGTGACCGGTGATCGAGTGGGTGCGATTGCCGGTGACCGACAGCGACTGATCACCGCCGACACTGGTCGCGTCGTTCGCCCCGACCGATCGCGTCTGGTTGTTGAGGACCGTCTTGTTGAAGTCCTTCTGGGCGTGAACGATGATCTGTTCGCTGCCGGCAGCGTCCTCGAAGGACAGCTCGTTGTAGCCGTCGCCGCCGACGGACGACGAGGTCTTGATCGTGCTGCGGGTCTTCATCTCCGGTAGCGCGAACGGCGGCATGTTCTGCGAGTTGTAGACCGAGCCGACGACGACGGGATTGTCGGGGTTGCCGTCGACGAACTGCACGACGACCTCCATGCCGACGCGCGGGATGAACATCGTGCCCCACTGCGGCCCGGCCCACGGCTGCATCACGCGGACCCACACCGACGCAGTCGAGTCCGCGGGCTGCATCCGCTCGTGGTGGAACTGCACCTTGATGCGCCCGAATTTATCCGTGTGGATCTCGTCGTCGCTGCCGGACTCGCCGACGACGCGTGCGAGCTGGGGCCCGTAGACCTTCGCGCGACGGTGGCGCTGCGGCGGGCGGAATTCGTGCGCGATCGGGATCGCGGTGAACTCGTTGCCGTACGTCGCGGTGCCGCCTGCGTTCGTCGTGTTGCCCTCGCCCATGTGCACGACCTTCACGAGCAACAGCTCGGCGCCGTCGAGATCCGGCCGGTGATGCGCACCGAGCGTGAAGCGCGTGCCCGGCCGGAAGCCGGTGACGATGCCGCGACCGTGGGCCGTCTTGGTCTGTGCGCGGTGCTGCTCGAGCACCTGCGTGACGAGGTTGCCGCGCTGCGTGAGCGCGGTGCCGTCGAACGACTCGGCCGGCTGATCGTCGACCGGGTCATCGGTGATCTGCCGCCGCCGATCGTGCAGGTACAGCTCCTGGTCGTGATGGTGATGCGTCTCCTCGACCGACGTCGTGACCTCGTCGTACGTGCCGGCCGCCTTGAAGTTGTACGCGCGCCCGACGACCTTGTTGATGCGTCGGCGCTGCCGCCACAGCACCGACTGCACGGACTCGCGATCCGCTTCGGTGGGATTCGAGCCGATGATCGGCACGTCGTCCTGCGCATCGAGCACGACCTCCGGGTAGTCGTTGTTGTTGTCGACGAGCACGAGCTTCTCGCGGTGGCCGTCGTCGTCGCTGACGAAGTGGAATGCGATGCCTTCCTCTTCCATCAGGCGACAGCAAAAATCGAGCGTCGACTCGCGGAACTGCGTGCAGTAGTCGCGGCGGTGGTACTCGCGGGTGATGCAGGTCTCGGCATCGAGCTCGCGCTGGTACGGCTCGAGCGCGGCCTGCAGCACGGTCGTCAGCACCTCGATGACGGTCTGACCCTGGAAGATCCGCGTGTCGATCTGGTCGGCGAGCATGCCGAACGCCGGGATCACGCGGATCTGCGCGTGGAGCTGTTGCTGATCCGGGCCGACGTCGTCGATCTCGTCGACGATGCCGTAAAACGTGTGCAGTAGATCGCCGCGCTCGACGAGCAGCTCACACGACGCGCCGAGCATCTCGTCGACCGGCGCCGCGATGTCGTCACTGACGAGCTCGAGGTGGATCTCGTAGATGCGTGACAGCTCCGACGACACGGTGAAGCGCTTGACCGCCCAGCGGATGTCGGGACCGTCGGGCATCGAGAATTCGAAGCGCGCGTGCGCGAGGTGCTGTGCGGCGGCGCCGAAGATCGCGTCCACGGCCTGCGTGATCGGGCTGCGTAGCGCGGCGGGTTGCGCTGGTGCGACCGGGCTCGGCTTGGCCGCGGGTGCTTGGGCGGCGGGCGCTTGGGCCATCGACGCGACGCTCGATGCCGCACCGGCGACGGGTGCTGCGATCGAGCTCGCTTGTTGGATCGATTGCGCGGCCGGTGATGCGGGCGCGAGGCCAGCGGCTGCGCCGGCGAGACCCGCGGCGCCGCCCGCTGCACCGATCGCGCTCGCCGGCGTTCCGGACTGCGCAGCGCCGGCGATCGATTGCGCCGCACCTGCAGCTGCCACCGCGGTGCGGATCCCACTCGCGGCCTCGTTGCCGCCCGCAGCATCGGCGACATCGGCCGCACCACCCGCGGCGTTGGTTGCCGCCGCTTCGGGCGGTGCACCACTCGCGGCGTCTTGCATCGCACCGCCCGCGGTGCTCTGTCCGGCTTGCGCGACCTTACCGGCCGAGGCCGCGTTCGATTTACTGGACGCGTCGTCGTCGGCCATGGGGCCGGCAGTCTACGTCCTTTTTATGGGGCGATGCACCGCTGCCACGAACACTCGCGCACACCTGGCACAGTGGCGGAGCGATCGACGCAAGCCATGGCTTCGGGACACGTCGCACCGTTGGAGCAATCGAGGATGCACACCGATGCGTCCTGCACCGACTCGTGACCGCCGCAGATCACGGTTGCGGTTCCGCCGGGCGAGACGGGGCAGTCCATCGCGGTCTCGCAGGTCTTCGTGCAAAAGCCCTGCTGACCGGACTCGTCGTCGCCGCAGATGCCAGCGACGTTCTGATGATTGCCGCAGATCGACGCATCCATCGTGCAGGCGTCGAACGCAGCCGCGCAATCGCCCCACTGTGGCTGGCTGTCGTCGGGCGGTAACCCGTTCGTGTCGGACGCGACGGTGCTCGACTCGTCGGCCGCCGGATCGTCGTCGGTGGGGCAGGCGAAGAGCAGGGGAAGGCAGAGCGCGAGGCGGCGGAGCATCGGTGCGCGCATCATGGAGATCGAGTTCTTTCTTCGGCAAGGTGCGAACGAGACCGTACTGGGCTTTCCGCTGGCGCCGCTTCTGGAAGCGATCGAGTTCTCTCGCGCTCTTTTCGCCTCGTACCGGGATCCCACACGCGCGTCCTCTACGGAAGAGGAGTTGTAGTTGAGGACCTACGGCCACTTCTCCGGGTTCGCGAGCGCAAGCCGAAGGGTGATGCCGACTGGCCGCCGGTGATCGATGTGCTGCGCTTCACAGGTCGCGGCGGTCGACACCGGCAAGGAACGCCGGGCACGACTCGCCGCGCCCTCGTTCGCCCGCTCAGCTGCCGGTGCAGCCGAGAATCTCGCCGTCGCCGATCTCGGCGATGATGTCGGTGGTCCCTTGCGCGAAGACGACGCCGACCTCGGTATCACCCGCGAAGAACTGAACCCAGTCGATCGCGACGCCGGCCATCTCACCCGACGCGTAGAAATACTCGCCACCGTCGGGCACATCGAAGAGCGCATCGACATCCGACTCTTGCCCCGGGACGAGGAAGCCCAGGTGCAGCGAGGTCACGCCGATCTGCTCGGTCTGCAGCGACGTCAGCGCGGCACGCTCGACCAACGGCGGATCGATGCCGATGCCGTCGACGAGCTCGTTGCTGAACTCCGCGCCGAACGACGCCGGCGTGTCGAATGTGCAGGCGGCGACGCCGAGCGCGTCACAGCAGGCTGTCTTCACGAACTGGCCGTTGGTGGGGTTGTGGCACAGGCCTCCCGCGTTGGGACGCGCATCGGCGGGACATTCGTCCTCCGGCTCGGGCAGATCGACCTTCGCATCGCAGGCCTCGGGCACGCTCGCGAGAGACAGCTCGGTCGACGCCACCGCTTCGACACACTCGGCCGCGCAGCACGAGCTCATCGCGAACTGGCCGTTCGCGCCACGGCACACATCGCGGTCTTTGCACACTCGAGGTCGTCGAGATCGTCTGCCTTGCCGCTGCCGCTCCCTTCCTCGACGTCGTTGTCGGAGTCGGCGGCGTAGGTGAGCGTGAAAAGCATCGGGAGGATGGCGAGATGGCGTTGCATTGGAATCTTCCTCGGGTCGTACCCGGTGCGACAGATCGCGGGATGTAGGTGTCCTTAAAGTGCAGGTCACCCCGCCTTGGTTCGCCACCAAACGCTGCTGCCGGTCGATGTTGCCGCGCCGGCGCCCGCGTGACCGACACGTGACGCTCAACGACGGAGCGGGAATCCCGGGATCACGACTCGGCCGCCCACGTGGCCGTGAAGGCGACCGTGTAGAAGCAGGGGAACGCGTACCCCAAGGTCCCCGCGAGATCGCACTGCGAGCCGGTGCAGGTCACGTCGGCGCGCTGCGTGCCGGACATCGACTCGGCGTCGTCGAGCGTGCCCGCGATCGACACCGCATACTCGAGCACGATATCGGTCATCGTGATCGGCACTTCGCCGTTCAAGCGGTCGGGGCAGCTGAACTCGCTGCCGGATTTCGCGCACGCGAAGTCGTCGTACGGATCGTTCTGCTGGATCACGAACTCGCTGCCGCCGTTGCTCTCGAGGACGAACATCAGGTCGCGATCGCCCACGAGATCGGCGTTGCAGGTGTTCTCTTGCACGCCGCCATCGAAGTAGCTCCACACGCCATCACGCGGTGACTCGGCGGCCCCTGTTGCATCGCCAGCGTCGTCGCTCGCGTCGGCTGCGTCGGTGCCGTCGTCGCTGTCGGCATCAACGGAGCACGCGAGGCCGAGCACGCACGCGACGAAGATCCCACGGTGAACTGATCGCTGCACGATACCCTCAGGCTATCAGCATTTCCCGTGCATGAACCGCGCGCGGGCTGCGTGCCCCTATCGGGACCGCGATCGTCGTCGGCGGCCGCGGGGCGGCGGATCCACGCTCTCGGTCTGGCCGAGGTGTCGCGTAGTGTCCATGCGTTCGTGAAGCACGCGAACGACGTCGATCCACCCGGACGCACCGGATCGATAAAAGATGACGTGAACGGGTGACTCGACGTCGAGCCGGCCGCGTGCGTGACGGATGTGGAAGCCGCGGAGCCCAGCAGCGAGGTCGCTGCGATCCTTGGTAGTCGGGCCGTCGGGATTGGCGGCAATCTTCTGCATCGCCGCGGCGAGAAGCGCCGCGTACCGGGCCCTGGCCTCCTCGCCCCAGCGGTCGAGGCTGGTCTCGAGGATCGCGGCGAGCTCGACCTGCGCGGGGGCGGAGAGTCGAAAGCGTGCCATCCCCGCCCGGTCGCCTCAGCCCGCGCGTTTGCGCCGGCGCGTCGGAGTCCGCGCGAGATACCGCTCGAGACCATCCGCGTCCATTGCGATGAAATCACCGCGATCGAGGGCCTCGATCCCCGCGGTGATCTGCGCGCGGAGCAGCTCGAGCTTCAGCGCATCCTCTTTGCGTCGTTGCATCAACGCACGCAACGCATCTCGCACGGCCTCGCTCGCGTTCTGGTACTCGCCCGACTCGACCACATCGTTGATGAAAGCGTCCTGGTCCGCGGTCAGGCTGACATTGCGCGTGGCCATGATGCGCCCACGCTAGCACCGGTTGGCAAAGTTTGCCAAACGGTGTGGGCGGGCAGATCGAGCGCTACTCCTTGCCCGCGTCGCTGCCCTCGCTGCCCTCGCTGCCCTCCGCGTCCCCGCCGCCGCTCTCCTCTTCGTCGGCCTCGGCCTCGATCGTGCTCGCGACCGGCGTCGTCTCGCCGCCATCGTCCGCACCCTCGATCATCCGCGCGACCGCGACCACCCGCTCCTTGTCCTCGGTGCGAATGATCCGCACGCCCTGCGTATTGCGCCCGAGCACGCTGATCTCGTCGACGCGCATGCGGATCACCTTGCCGCCGCTCGTGACCACGATCAGCTGATCCGTCGAGCGCACCAGCAAGCTCCCGACGACCTTGCCGTTGCGCTCGGTCACCTTGATCGTGATGAGCCCGAGCCCCGCGCGGCTCTGCGAGCGGTACTCCGACACGTTGGTGCGCTTGCCGTAGCCCTTCTCGCACAGCGTCAGCAGATCCTCGGCCGCCTCCGGCGCGATCGCATCCATCGCGACGACCGTGTCGCCCTCGCGCAGGCCCATGCCGCGGACGCCACGAGCCTGCCGACCCATCGGCCGGACCTCGTTCTCGTCGAAGCGGATCGCCATGCCCTCGGCGCTGCTCATGATGATCTGCTGTTTGCCGTCGGTGAACCGCACGGCGATGAGCTCGTCGTCGTCGTCGATCACCACCGCGTTGAGGCCGGACGCGCGGATGTTCGCGTACTCCGACAGCGCGGTGCGCTTGATGTAGCCGGCCTTCGTCGCGGTGACGATGTGGTGCTGCTCGGTCACCTCGTCGCCGCGGTACGGCACCATCTCGATGATCTTCTCGCCCTCGCGCAGATTGAGGAAGTTCACGAGCGCCTTGCCTGCCCCATCGCGACGCCCGAGCGGCAGCTCGTACACCCCCTTGCGGAACACGCGACCGGTGTTGGTGAACATCAGCACGTTCGCGTGCGCCGTCGCCTCGAGCACGTCGGTGATGAAGTCGTCGTCGTCACGACCACCGCCACCCTTCACGCCCTTGCCGCCGCGCCCTTGCACCCGATACTCCTCGGACGGCAGGCGCTTGATGTAACCGTTGCGCGTCAGCATCACGACCATCGGATCGTCCGCGACGAGATCGATCGGATCGATGTCCTCCTCGGCTTCGACGATCTCGGTGCGCCGCGAGCCCTTCGATCCGGGACCGCCGATGCCGGCGTCCTGGCCCTCGGGATCGCCGTACTCGTGACGGATCACGACCAGCTCCGCGCGGATGAGCTTCATCAGCAGAGTGCTGTCGGCGAGGATCGCCTCGAGCCGTGCGATCTCGACGCACAGCTCCTTGTACTCGCCCTCGATCTTCTCGCGCTCGAGGCCGGTGAGCCGCTGCAGGCGCATGTCGAGGATCGCCCGCGCCTGCCGCTCGCTCAGCTTGTACGGGGCTTCCCGTGCGGCGGCGACCTCTTCGGCGGGACGACCGCAGCGTTCGAGGAACGGCGCGAAGCCGTGCAACGGCTCCGCCATCAACGCGTCGCGCGCGGTGTCGGGATCGTTCGAGCCACGGATGATCGCGATCACGCGATCGATCGCATCCACGGCGACGCCGAGACCCTCGACGATCTCGCGGCGCTCCATCGCCTTGCGCAGCTCGAACCGACTGCGGCGCGTGACGACCTGGCGCCGATGATCGATGAACGTGATCAACGCGTCGCGCAGCGTGAGCAGCTGCGGACGACCGTTGACGATCGCGATCATGTTGACGCCGAACGTCGTCTGCAGATCGGTCAGCTTGTACAGGTTGTTCAGCACGACCTGGCCGGCGGAGTCGCGCTTGATCTGGACCCAGATCCGCATGCCGGTGCGATCGCTGTAGTCCTGCACATCGGAGATGCCCTCGATGCGCTTGTCACGGACCAGCTCGGCGATGCGCTCGATGAGCCGCGCCTTGTTGATCTGGTACGGGATCTCCGTGACGATGATCGCCTCGCGACCTTTCTCTTCTTCGATCTCGCAGCGGGCGCGCAGCGTGATGCTGCCGCGACCGCTCGCGTAGGCCTGCAGGATCCCGTTACGACCCATGATGAGCCCGCCGGTCGGGAAGTCGGGGCCCTTGACGTACTGCAGCAGGCCACGCAGATCGAGCTCCGGCGTGTCGATGAGCGCGATGGTGGCGTCGACGACCTCGGTCAGGTTCTGCGGCGGGATGTTCGTCGCCATGCCGACGGCGATGCCGACCGCGCCGTTGAGCAGGAGGTTCGGCACCCGCGTGGGCAGCACGCTCGGCTCGAGCTCCTTGTCGTCGTAGTTCGGAACCCAGTCGATGGTTTCCTTGTCGATGTCGGCGAGCAGCTCGCTCGCCAGCTTCTGCATGCGCACCTCGGTGTAGCGCATGGCCGCCGGCGCATCGCCGTCGACCGATCCGAAGTTGCCTTGACCATCGACGAGCGGGTAGCCCATCGCGAAGCTCTGCGCGAGGCGGACGAGCGCGTCGTAGACCGACTGATCGCCGTGCGGGTGGTATTTGCCGATGACGTCGCCGACGACGCGCGCCGACTTCTTGTAGGGCTGCGAATGCGTGTTGCGCAGCTCGTTCATCGCGTAGAGCACCCGGCGATGCACGGGCTTGAGGCCATCGCGCGCGTCGGGGAGAGCGCGCGAAACGATGACGCTCATCGCGTAGGCCAGGAAGGACCCACGCATCTCGTCTTCGATGTTCAGCACCAGCTTTTGATCGGTCATTGCAGCGAATCCGGGCGCGTCGAGAGGGCGCCCTCGGGCCGCGAACCATAGCTGCTTTCGGGGCGCGCAGGGCCCCGTAGAACGGGTTTTGGGGGCGGGTTGACGCCCGCCTGCGGGGATCTCACCATGGCCTCGTGAAGACGACCTCTGCTCGATCGTTGCGCATCGCGGTGGGGACGATGTTGCTCGGGCTGGGCGGTTGCACGCCGGGCTCGAACGACGGTGCAAAGGTAACGCCGAAGATGTCCGACGATGGCGGCTGCCAGCCGCCCGACTGTCACATCAATTCGGGCCCGAACGACGACCCGAAGAACAAGCCGAAGCCGAAGCCGAAGCCGGAGCCGGAGCCGGAGCCGAAGCCGAAGCCGGAGCCCGAGCCGGAGCCGAAGCGCGTCAACACCGGTCCAGTGCCGCCCAAGCCGGGGCCCTGAGCACGCCCTTGCCGACGGACGAGCCGATCGCGCGCGCCTCCGACACCGGCGCGATGTTGGCAGCGGTGACCGATCGCATGGGGAACATGCATCGCGCGCAGGTGCATCGCGATCCGTGGCCGGACTTCGCGAGCTTCGCGATCGCGGACTACGAAGAACCGTTGCGTCGCGCGGCGGCCGTGCAGTGGGCCGGTCGCGCCCGCGCGGAGCACGGCAGCATCCAGCAGTTCGCGCAGCTCGCCCACGTGCTGTCCGAGGTGCGCGCGCCGCTGCACTGGTACGGTGCGCTCGGTCGGCTCATCACCGACGAGGTTCGGCATGCCGAGCTGTGCGCCGAGATGGCGCATGCATGCTGGCCCGAGGGTCGCGCGCGCGAGCCTGCGGTGTTCGCGTGGCCGCGGCCGCGAACGCCGTGGCCCTTGCCACCGGATCCGAGCGACGAGGCCGCGGCGTGGCGGTGGGCCGCCGAGGCGATCGCCGTCGCGTGCTGCATCGGCGAGACGCTGTCGCGGCCGATGCTCGAGGCGATCGCGGTGGTCGCGACGGATCCGATCGCCGAGGCGAGCGCGCGACAGATCCTGCGCGACGAGCACCTGCACGCGACGTTCGGTTGGGAGGCCATGGCCGACATCACACCGCGGCTCGGCGACGACGATCGTGCGGCGGTACACGAACGGATCGCGCGCGCGCTCGGTGGTTTCCAGGCGTCGACGGCGTGCGGTATCGAGGTCGCCGACGTCGCGGGCAAGTCGATCGAGATCGTGCGCGGTGCGCCGAACCTCGGCACGCTCGCGGACGAGCAGTACGCGATGATCTTCTACGCGACGCTCGAGGCGGAGATCCTGCCGCAGCTCGACGCGCTCGGCCTCGACGGCTCGCGCGCGTGGGCCGAGCGCGGCTGAATCAGTCGATCTCGAACGAGAGCTGGCAGACGAGGGCGTCACCCGGGACGCAGACGCGCGTGTCGAAGTCGCAGTCGAGGCCCTCGCTGCACGCGAACGTGCCCTCGCACGAGTCGCCTTCGCCGGGCAGCTCGTCGCAGAAGCCCGCCGGACAGAAGCCGCTCGCGCACTGGGTGTGGCCGGTGCACGGACTACCGAGCGCGGTCGGGCCGACGCACGTGCCTTCACCGGTCATCGGATCGCGATCGCACCGCAGATCCTCGGCGCATTCGCCGACCTCGGTGCAGTCGTCGCCGAGCTCGGGCGCCCTTCCACACCGCGCCCCGCCCTCGTCGAAGAAGCAGACGAGGCCGGAGGCGCAGCCGTACTCGCTGCAGTCCTGGCCGATCCCCGGCAGAGGCTCGCAGTTGCCATCGATGCAGCGCGCGTCGTCACCACAGTCCGTCGCGCACGCGCCGAGGCAGGGATCGGCGCAGCGGCCGACGCAGTTGCCGTCCTGATCGCAATCGTCGAACCGACACTCGAGCCCCTGCGCGCAGTTGCTGTAATCGGAGCTCTGCTCGCAGGTCTCGCCCGCCGGCACGTCACCGTGCAGCGGATAGCACGGCGTGACGCACCCGACGTCTTCGCTGCTCGCCGAGGTCGGTGCACAGTCGAGCGCGTCGAGTCGATCGACGATGATCCCGAAGCACGCGGGATCGTACGTGAGGCCGGCACCGCGAGCCTCGCTCTCCAGCTGCGTGACCTGCTCGTCGATCCAATCCCGGCACTCGGCGATCATCTCGAAGCGCCGCCCGCGATCGCACTGACAGTCGAACATGCGCTCGCAGTACGCCTGCGCGAGGGCGTCGCTCGCATCGTCGAGCGGAACCTGCGTCGGCGGATCACCCTCGAGCTCGCACGCCCAAGCGGTCGCGATCACGACGATACCTACCCCAGCCCGCAACACGGCGATCCGCAACGACATAGCCACCTCCATCCACACTGGGCACACGCGCCCGCCGCCATCGTAGCACCACCTGGGCGCGGAAGCTCGCGCACTCTGACGTGCTCTGACGTGCTGGATTGCCGAGAACCCGAAAACCGAGGGGTCCGAGATGCTCTGACCCGCGGGATTTCGGGTTCTCGGCAATCCAGCACGTCAGAGACGCGCGAGCAACGGTCGCCGCGCGCGGTCGATGTCCGCAACATGGCGACGACGCCCTGGATTCATCTGACCGCTCGCATGTCCCCTGCGGCCCCTGACCTCTCACGCGACGACACGGGGGCGTGGCTTTGGGCACAGCTACGCGCGGCGTTTCCGAACGTGCTCGCCGCGACGCTCATGCCGGATCATCCACACCTCGTGCTCGCGAGCGCAGATCCTGACGCCGCGCGACAGCGTCTCGCGCGACTGCTCGGTCACTTCGGTCGACGCTTCGGCATCTGGGGTCGCGTCTCCCAGGTGCCACCGCCCGCGCCGATCCGCGGTGGCGATGTGCTCGCGCGACAGATCCGGTACGTCGCACTGAACCCGTGCCGCGCGAAGCTGGTGAGCTGCCCGCTCGCGTGGACGTGGAGCACCCATCGCGATGTCCTCGGCGCGACCGCGGATCCTTGGGTGACAGCAGAGCACCTCGCGCGAGCGCTGGGCATGCACCCGCGAGGGTTCGCAGCCAGGCACCACGCCTATGTCAGCGGCGATCCGCACGCGCGTATCGAAGGGACACCTCTACCGCGGGTCGCGAGCACGACGTCGATGCCGACCGCCGCACTACACACGATCGCCCAAGCCGCCGCAGCCGCGACCCGAACCGACGTCGATGCATTGCAATCGCGGGGCCCCGCCCGAACGCTCTTCGTCGCGCTCGCGTTCGATCAAGGCTGGAACCAGATCTCTCGCCTCGCAGAGCTATGCAGCTGCTGCGCGCGCACGATCACCAACCTGCGCAATGCCGCGGATCCGGCAGATCTCCACGCTGCGCGGATGTGCCTCGGCGACGCGCGGCTGCGTCGCCGGTGACCCTACTTCTTGCCGTACTTGCCCATGCAGGCCGGCAAGTACTCGTTGATCGACTTCTGCAGCAGCTCGGTCGTCGCTTCGAGCGCGAACTTCTGGCACATCGCGACCTTGATGTCGTTCATCTCGATGCACTGCTTGCGCAGCAGGCCGAGCTGGGTCGTGAGTGCGGCCTCTTCGATCTGGCCGTGGAACTTCGTCATGAAGCCGCGTTGGGCCTCGACGACGTGCTCGCACGCCTCGGCGGCCTTCTTGGGCATCTTCGTGCCCTCGGGGATCGTCGAGACCTTCTCGATCTCGACCTTGATGTCCTCGACCTCCTTCTTCGCGGCGGCGTCCTTCGCCTCGCGGTCGAGCCGGCGCTTCTCGAGGCGCGCCTTGGTGTCGGCCTCCTCCTTCGCAGCTGCCTCGGCCTTCGGATCCGCGGCAGCAGCCGTCGTCGCACTGTCGCACGCCGACGCGAGAACGATTCCTACGAGCGCAAGCGAACGCATCATCTCTACTTCGTCCCCTTGCCTTCGTTCGCTTTCGCCTTGAGCCGCTTGAGCACAGCCTCGGCGTCGTCGATCACTTCATCTTCCTCGGTCTTCTTTTCCGAGGCCATGCGCGCCATGTTCACGTCGATGTTCTCGAAGCGCGCGAGCATCTGGTAGAGCGCGAGCCGAGTACCCGGCGCCGGGCCTTCCTGATCCTTCTTGTCGTCCTTGCTCGGCGCGTGGATGTCGCCCGCCGCACCTTCGAGGATGCACTTGTGCGCGGCCTCGAGCGCGGCCTTCTCGTCGCCGACCGACGAGAGATCCGCGAGCATCGGGAACTTCGCCTTGTAGTGGGTGATGAGCGTATCGAGCGCGGCACCCGAGGCGCAGCGCGCGTAGAGCGGATCATACTTGTCCGGCACGACCGAGGTCTTCGAGTCGATCACGCCGTCCTCGCGCTTTGCGAAGTCGGAGCCCGCCGCAGCGAGCATCGCGAAGTCGGTGAGCAGCTGGCTGTACACGACCGAGCGCACGAACGCCTTCTTGAGCGCAGTGCCGCCGAGCTTCTTCGAGAACACGAAGGTCAGCTCGTTGTAGCCGCCGCCGAGATCCTCGCGGTGCACACCGAAGCCGAGATCGGGATCGATCTTCGTGCCCTTCGCCTTGGGCGGCACCTTCGCCGAGCCCTCGACCGCCCAGATCGTGTGGGTCTCGTTGAGATACTCCTCGCGATCCTTGAGGTCGCGCAGATCGGTGAGCTTGATCAGCATCTCCTCGTTGTCGCGGATCTCCTTCGCCCAGCCGGTGAACGGTGCGTCCATCGACTGCTCCCACGTGAGTGCCGGCGGCTCTTCCTGACCGAGCTCCTGTTTGATCTGGCGCAGCACCCCGCGGAACGGCTGGTCGCCGGCAACCACGCGCCGCGCGTACATGCGCACGTTCATCCACTCTTGCCAGACCTTCATCTTGTCGCTGACGAACTGCTGCCGCATGCCGTCGACGACCGTCTTCGCATCACCGGGCAACGCATCGATCGCCGCGGGCGCCTCGGGGCTGTTGAAGAACTGCAGCAGCTTGAGCTGCCCGTACATGCGCAGGATCTGTTCCTTCTGATCGTCGCCGTAGCCACGCATGACGCGATGGATCTGATCGGCGTACTCGCGACGGCCATCGCTGCGGAACGCCCACGAGTCGGCCTCGGCGACGCCCGTCACGATCGCGCGGATCTTCTGCTCTTCGCTGAGACCCGTCGCGAGCTTCACGACCGACGCGACGCCGGCCTGGATCTCGTAGTTGTACTTGCCGTCGGCTTCGAGCTCGGCGAGCTCGGTCACAGGCGGCACCTTCTGCAGCGTGTAGATCTTCTCGAGAACCGGCATCAGCTTGTCGCGCAGCGGATGCGGCGGTACCTCCGCGGCGACGACTTCGGGCTTCTTCTCCTCGCCTTTGCCGAGATCGATCTGGCGCGCGAGCTCCTTGTCGCGGCTGTCGCACGCGGCGATCGAGAGGGCGACGAAGGCGAAGATCGCGAGGCGGGTGGGGCGCTCTTGTCTCATCCGGGAACTCCACGTGGCGCGCAGGTGGCGATGCCGTCCGCGCTATCGCAACGAATCGGCACCACGGCGCGGTTGGTGAGGGATCTCAGCCGCCACGGTAGGAAAACGCTCCCAGCCTGTCAAACGCACATGCCCGCGCGCCGCAACCGGCGGTTCGAAGTCCTGAGGCTTGACCGGACCCGACCCTGGGCGCATCTTCCCATACGTCAGGGTTGGGCACTATCCGAGGGTTGGCCAGTGTTGGACCCTTCCCGCCCCGACGAGGACAACAACGCATGACCGCCGAAGCCACCGTCGAGACGCCGAGCGCCGAGATCTCCGAAGCACCCGCGCCCGGACCCCTCACGCTAACCGAGATCGCCGTCGAGAAGGTCGGCGAGATCCGCACGCAGGAGAACATCGAGCCCCACTATGCGCTTCGCGTGAAGGTGATGGGCGGTGGCTGCTCGGGCTTCCAGTACGATCTGTACTTCGACGAGAAGGCCGAAGGCGACTACGAGTTCGAGAGCAACGGCGTGCAGCTCGTGTCCGATCAGATGAGCTTCATGTATCTGATGGGCACGAACATCGACTACGTCGAGGGCCTGCAAGGGGCGGGGTTCAAGTTCAACAACCCGAACTCGACCGGCTCGTGCGGCTGCGGCAGCTCGTTCTCGGTGTGATCGTCACGGCGACTTCTCGGCGCTCGATGCCGCTTCCTTCGAGCGCTCGATGTACTTGTTGAACGCGGGAACGGCGAGCGCCGCGAGCACGCCGGCCAGCGCCGCAGCGCCCGTTCCTGCGCCCGTCGTCGTCACGCCAGCACGCGCGCGATAGGCCTCGATGCGCGGCGACGACGGATACGCGGCGACGAGCGCACCATAGGCGGTCGCTGCATCCTTCGCCTTGGTCGTCACGTCGAAGCGCGCCTGCTTCGCAGCGTTGCCTTCTTCGCTCTCGCCGTCGCCGAATCCGCGGAGCGCGAGGTGGAAGACGACGTTGCCGTCGGGTGTCGCGGTGCTCCACACCGAATACGACGACAGTGGGGCGAGCACGGCGAAGGTCGCGTCGACGATGTCGCGCGGTGCGATCTTCGAGTCGGCCGGCACCGCCGCCGCGAGCGCGGTGACGAGCTGGTCGCGCACGCCGGGCGAGTGCAGACCGTCGAGCTCGATGTGCATTGCGGCGGAGGCCTTGTGCGCTTTCAGATCGCTGGCGAAACCGGCGGGCAGCGCTGCGAGTAGCTCCGGCGACGGCTCGCCCGCCGTCGCGCGGGCCACCTCGGGGATCACTGCGTTGCCGGTGCCCATGCCGATCGCCGCCCATTTGTCGGTGACGAACGCGGTGAGCTCCGAGGCGAGGCCGAGTTGATCGCGAATCTTGGCGAGCTCGGCGGAGGGCTCGACCTTGATTCGCATCACCTGCAGCTTGCCGCCCGAGCCGTCGTCGGTCGACTCGATCACGAGCTCGAGCTTCGATCCGTCGGGCAGCTCCTTGGGGACCTTGTCCTTCATCAGCGCGGCCATCGGGATCAGGCCCTGGATCGGCGTCGGATCCGTGAGGCCGATGAGCATGACCGCGCCCGGTGTCGCGCCGATGCCCGACACGAGCAGCTCGCCCGAGAGCGCCGTGATCATGTTCGTCGCCATCGCCGGGGCGCCACCGGCCTTCTTCACCAGCGCGGCCGTGTCGAGTCGCATCCATCCGAAGCTGCCACCCGGCTTGACGACCGCGAGCGCGCCGGCGGGACCAGGGGTTTCGATCTCGAGGAACTCTTCGATGCCGCCGGTGCGGAAGTCGGTCTGGAACACGCCGCCGGTCGTGCGCACGGCGATCGACGTCGGGCCTTTGTCGGCCTTGGTGATCATGAGGACGTTGCTGATCTCGACCGTTTCGGCGCCGAGCTGATCGACGATCGAAGTGCGTAGCGTCGCCGCGGCCTCGGCCGGCTCGAACGCGGCGAGCGTGGCGTCGTCATCGCCACACGCGATGAAACCCGGCGCGCTCGGGAGCGCCTTGCACTTCGTCTTCACCTCGTCGGGCTTCGCCGACAGCGTGCGCGCGAGCTTCGGCACCGACTCGACGTCGTCGGCAGCGAGCACGGTGACGTTGTGCTCGCCTTGCACGGTGACGGCGACACCCTTGTCGAGATGCAGCCCACTCGCGGCGAGCGCAGCCTGCACGACGTCGAATTCGACGAACAACTTGCGCATGCCCGCGTCGGCGTCGGGACCCTTGCTCTCGTCCTTCAACGCGAGGAGCATGCGCGCGAACGAGTCCTTCGCGCCGTGCACGATGCCGGCATGACCGTCGATGAAATCCTGCGGAGCGCGGATGACGACCCAGGTCGTCGGATCCTTGCCGATCAGATCCAGTAGAGGATCGAGTGGAGCGGCCGGCGTCGCGGCGACGATCGGCATCGCCGTCGGCGTGGTCGGCGTCGGCGGTGTTGCGGGCGTCGTCGGTGACGTTGGCGTCGCAGGCGTCGTCGGCGACGCAGGTGTCACGGGCGCGGTGGGCGACGACGGTGCCGCCGGCGTGGCGACCTCGTCCTTGCAGCCGGCCGAACCGAGGGTGAGCGCGAGGGCGGCGGTCACGAATGGGCGAGTCACCTCGCGGGTGTACCGCAAGGCGCCGCGGCCGTCTGTCGTCTGTCTGTCATTCGTCGGCGTGATAGACGACGAGCAGGCCCTGCTCGTCGCACGCGACGATGTCGTCGAATCCGTTCGCGTCGAAGTCGCCGAACGCGATGCCGTTGACGTCGCCGATCGGGGCGAGCACGACCGCGTCGCCGAAGCCCTTGCCGTCGCCCGGGTAGTACACGAGGTTGTCGCCGTCCTTCGCGACGAGATCCGGATACACGCCGCTGTCGACCGCGATGATCTGGCCCGGTCGATCGAGCGTCGGCGTGCCGGTGGTGACCACAGTGAGGTTGCCGTCGCCGTCGCTGTCGACGAACGCGACCGGCTCGCCGGCGCCGAACAGCACGATCTGGCGCGCGCCGTCGAGGTCGGTGTCGATGCTCTGCATCGCGGTGTATTCGCCCGGTAGCTTCGTCACGACCGCGTCGGTGAACGTACCCTCGAGGCTACCGCCCCACAGCGACAGGCCGTCGGGCCCGACGCCGACGACGTCGACACCTTGTATGCCGTCGAACTCGACCGTCGCCAGCGCGTGGATCGTCGGCATCGGATCGAGCACGAGGCTGCGCACGATCTCGAGCCCGAGCTGGTCACCGGTGCCGAGCATGCTGTGCAGGGCACCGTCCGCGATCGCGAGCACGCCGGTCTCCTGCGGCGTGATGCGGCCGATCGTGAACACCGGCGGCGGCAGGTCGTCGCCGTGGAAGAGCACGACGCCGTCGCCGACCCAGCCGCGCTCGGGGCCGCGGACCGTCTTTTCGATCGTGAATTCCGTCGAGCCGACATCGTCGGAGAACACGGTGCGCTCGCTCGTCCAGATCGCGTCGCCGTGCATGTCGCCGTTGATGTCGAAGATCGCGCCCGAGCCGTTGCGTGACGCGTCGGTGCAACAGTGCACCTCGGCCATCTGCAGACCGATGCCGCTGCCCTCGAACGTATGCAGCGTCTGGCTGATCGGGGTGATGACCGCCTCGGGGTCCTGGCCGAACGCGACGAGGTCGGCGAACGCATCGCCGTCGACGTCGCCGACGAACACGCGACCGCAGGCCTGGCCGTCGTACAACGTGTAGCGGGTCGTGCGATCGCAATCGCCGGGCGGATCCGCGGTCGTGTCGGCGGGGCCGGTCGCGTCGGGGTTCGTCGTCGTGGTCATCGGCGCGGTGGTGCTGCCCGACGAGCTGGTCTCGTCGGGAGACGTCTCGGAGCCGGTGGTGTCGTCGGGTGTCGACGACGAATCACCGCCACATGCGATCCCGAGCACCGCGAGCACGGATGCGAGTCTGGTTGTCGTGATCATGGCGGTGCCTCCGTCTCTACTTGGTACGCGCGCAGCAGCAGCACGTCGCCTTCGGCCGCGAGCGATGCGGCGTTGCCTCCCGTGTCGAGGATCCATGGTGTCGGTGGGGCGTCGACTCTGACCTCTTGGAGCTGCATCCCGGCGAGATCGAACACGCCGAGGTAGCCGCCGGGACTGCAGTGGTGCGAGCGACCGGCGACGATCGTCGTGTCCATCACACCTTCGATCACGACCTCGACGAGCACGCGCGGGCGACCGAGCGACCACGTCTGCTCGCCTTCGGCGGTGATGCGCACGATCAGCGAGTTGTCGCCGAGCGGTCCGAACACCTCACCGATGCCGAGCACGTCGCCGGTCGAGGTGATGAGCGCGTGCTCGAGGCCGACCTCGAGCGGGAAGCCGTCGGGCGGTGTGCCGCGGGGATCGACCTCCCACACCGCGGCGCCCGGTCCGTCGAACAGCTCGACCGCGCCGGACGCGACGACGTACAGGCCCTCGGCTTGGTTGGTCGCGCCGTTGTAGCTCTCGGTGCCGTCGGCACCGATCCCGACATACGCCTCGTCGCCGGCGCTGGTGCCCGTCATCGCGACGGCGCCCAGCGGCTGGGCGATCGCGGACGTCACGGTGAAGTCGGCAGTGGTGAGCTCGGCGACCATCACGCCGGTGAGGTCGTAGCGCTGGGCGATCGTGGAGTCGTCGTCCTGCGCGGCGAGGATCCACACGCCGTCCGCATCACCGACGGCGACGACCGCGGTGATCTCGACCGACGTGGTGGGAACGCTCGCGGACCAGGTGACGCTGCCGTCGCCGGCGATCGCGACCAGGTAGCCGCCTTCGCCGGTGAAGTCGCCGTAGGTGCCGGCGCCGACGATGAGGTCGACACCGACGTGCACCAGCGCACTGACGCTGCGGAGGTTCGGCGAGCCGGCGAGGCCGGGATCGATCTCGGTGGTCGCGTCGGGCTCTTGGAGCTCGGGCGCGTCGCAATCGGCGTCGTCGTCGATCATCGGCTCGTCGCACGCGGCGAGGACGATCGGTTGCGGTGGTGGCTCGGGTGGGGGCGCGCCGCGTGAGGCGGGATCGCAGCCGAGGATCACGAGCGGGACGAGCACACGTCTCGAAGCCATGCGCGGCATGGTAGCCGATCGGCCCGGGCGTCAGCCGCGCGAGAGCATGAGCTGGTGCCGAATGCGGCGCTGGGTGCTCACGGTGTGCCGGTGGCGAGCAGCTCGGCGGCGCTCGTGCAGGTCGCGACCGCCGCCAGCCAACGCGCGAGCACGACCGCGTCGACCGTCGCGAGAATGAGTTCGCGCTCGCTTGGCGTAGGCGCGAGGCCGCGGGCGACGAGGATGGCGACGATCGCCTAGCGTGGAATCGTCGATCTCCGCGACCACCTCACCCGCGACGATCTCGAAGCCGCAGTCCGGCATGACGAGTCGCGCGTCGACGGCGGGCAGGTCGGTGGATCGTGGGAGCATTGCAGTGGGCATCGACGAGCACCTCGGTGGTGTGCCGTGGCCGTCGCTCCGATCAGACTAGCAGGCAGCACGCGCGATCGCTGTGCGTGCGGCGTGCCACGCGAATTTCTGCGCGACTCCAAGACGCGGCGAAGCGCTGGCCGATGCACGCGCCGCACTCCGGCTCGCATGCGGGACGCCGTGGCCCGCTGCGGGACGCTTGCCGAAATCTCGCAACCACGTTCTCGCTTGGCCGGGCCACGCCTGTGACGGTGAGCACGATCGTGCACGACGCGGATGGCCGCAGTGTGGGCCCAGCTGCCACCGAAATGCGGAACACCCCTGAGAAACCAGCGATGCATCACACGATGCTCGACCAAACCATGGTCGAATCGTCCCGTGATCGGCAGGACGCAGCTCCCATGGTTCGGCGTGGCCCTCGCGGTCGCGTCGCTCGTCGTGCCCGGCTGCAAGGACGAAGGCGCGTCGTCCGACGACGCGGCCGACACGACCGCAGCGACCGCGACCGATGGGCCCGCATCGACGACGACCGGCACCGGTAGCGATACTGCCGACGAGAGCGGCTCTTCGAGTGACGGCGGACTCCCGCCGATCGATCCCGACATCTGTCCGATGCTGACGTTCGACAACGTCGTCGACGAGGCGTCGTGTCCGGAGATCCAAGGCCGCGGCATCGAGCCCGAGATCGCCGACGAGGTCGAGCTGTGTCGGCGCATGTTCCTCGATCTCACCGGCGCCGCACCGACAGGCGACGACTTCGCGGCGACGTGCGAGGGCCGCAGCGCCGGCGAGATCGCCGACGAGCTGATGGCGACCGACGCGTACGTGCTGACCGGTCAGCGGATCTGGGCCGACAAGCTGCGCATGACGTCGACCGTCACGTACTTCGAGTACGTCGAGTCGATCGACGAGCTCGTGCAGCAGATGCTGCGCGGCGAGATCACCTATCCCGAGTTCGGCATCCAGGTCGCGACCCATCCCGGCTATGCGGGGCGCTTCGATGGACAGGATCTCGTCGGCTACAACTTCCTCGCGATGCTCGGTCGCGATGCCGCGCCGCACGAGCGCCTCGATCTGCAGGCGCTGTGGCACATGTGGGAAGAGCGGTTCGTCGAGATGCATCCGACGTACTACTTCGGCTACTCGCCGGTCGTCGTGAACACGATCTCGTGCCAGTACACGCCGTGGCTGTGCCACAGTGAGCTGTGGGGACACAACAGCGTGATCATTCCGTGGCTCGTGCCGGACGACTACGACTACGAGGGGCCGAACGTCCTGCCGGTCGAAGATCTGACGGATGAACAGTGGGCCGAGCTGCGCAAGCCCGGCGAGCTGCTCGTGCAGCAGCCGAGCTTTTTCGAGGCCGCGGTCGACGACGCTCTGGTCCGCTACCTCGGCTACAAGGCCGGCGTCGACATCCCGCTCGTGCGTCAGGTGCTCGTCGACATGCTCGTGAGCTCGGGCGACCTGCGGCAGATCGAGCGCGAGGTCCTGACGAGCCAGCTCTATCTCATGGCGGCCCAGTATCCCGACCCCGAGGGCACGCTCGAGGAGGAGGGCTCGCCGGATTTCTGGCACGGCCCGATGAAACAGATGTCCGCCGAGCTGTGGCTCGACTCGGTCGAGAAGCTCACCGCGCTCGATCTCGGCTCGTGCGATCACCGGTTCCCCGAGGTCATCGCGGGCGCGCCTGCACCCGACGCGCCGTACGAGCTTTACGTGTGGCACCCGAATGCGTATCCGAAGGATCAGGATCCGATCTGGCCCGCGGAGGCGAACAAGCCCGACTACACGTATCGCGATCTCGCGCGCTTGCTCGGCGGTTGTCCCGATCAGGAATCGCAGCTGCGATTCGTCGGCACCGGCGTGATGATCTCGCTCGCGCAATCGACCATCGCGCAGGGCGTGTGTGCACAGGTCGCGGCCGACTCGCCGATGCTGCTGCCGGGCCTCATGTCCGACGACACCCAGGCGGCGACGTACGAGGCGATCGCCGATCACGTGCACGAAGCGATCACGCTGCGGCCGATCCCCGCGGATCTCGACGAGGCCGTCGCCGACCTCGTCGATGGCTGCGCCGGCGATGCGGAGTGCAACGCTGGCGTCTTGTCGTTCCACCTGTGTTCCGCGCTGGTCGGCAGCGGGGATTTCCTCTTCTACTGAAAGGAGCACGAACATGTCCAAGACACTACTCAAGCGACGTTCTGTGCTCGGTCTCGGTGCTGCAGCGGCGGCGGCCGTCGTGGCCCCGACGCTGTGGTTGCCGAAGCTCGGACGCGCTGCGCCGACGCCCGGCTTCGGCGCGGCGAAGCACTTCATCATGGTCTATCTCAACGGCGGTGCACGCAGCACCTGCCTGTTCAACGCCGATGTCGCGCAGCAGTGGAACCCGATCGAGATCAGCGGACTGCAGCCCGGTGCGGCTGGTACGCAGTGGGGTGTCGGTGGTGTGTTCGACGGCACCGATCACGACGGCGGAATCCTCGGCGAGTCGATTCCGTCGCTGCCGTCGATCAGCAACGAGCTGTGCGTGCTCGGCACGGTCGATCACACGCCCGGTGAGGATCGCGGCGACGGCAACCATGCGACCGCGCAGATCCGCATGGCCACCGGTGCACCCGACGGCACGCGTGGGCTGCTGTCGATCGTGTATCGCGATCATCCGGTGTACCAAGGTGGCAGTCCGCCGGTGCCACCGGTCATCGTCGGTTCGTGCGCGCGACTGTTCGGCAGCGGTGCTGGCGAGTTCGGTGCCTACCGGCCGGTGATCGTCAACGCGTGGTACGACTTCCTCGGCAACACGCAGAGCCAGGGCGTCGCAAAGCCGCCGTACGTCGCCGCGTTCGAGCAGCAGATGGACACGCGGCTGTCGGTGTCACGCGCCGCACGTCATCGCGGCATGGTCGACGGCCTGCGCGATGCGAAGCTGCAGGCCGAGCAGTTCCGCCCGATCTTCACCGACCCGGTGCTCGACGTGCTCGGCATGCCCGACCAGGACAAGCACGGCATGACCAACGCCGAGCTGCTCGCCGCGTTCGGCGACAGCGACTTCGGCAAGGACGCCGCGCTCGCGCTGCGCTTTCTCAGCTTCGGTACGCCGGCGGTCGTGCTCGGCAACGACGGCTGGGATTTCCACAGCGACGAGCTCACCGAGTTTCCCGCGCACGGTCAGCAGCTCGGTCGTGTGCTCGCGGGGCTGGTGTATGCGCTCAAGCGGCTCGAGCACCCGGACGGCGGCTCGTACTGGGATCACACGCTCGTCGGCATCTCGAGCGAGTTCTCGCGCGACAACACCGAGGTCTCCGGCTTCAACTCCGGCAACGGCTCCGATCACAACGGCAACGCGCCGTGTCGGTTCCAGGCGCTGCCGTTCTTCGGCGGCACGGTCGGGCAGGGCGGCAAGCTCGTCGGCCGCACCGATCCGACGTCGATGGACGCGCTCGAAGGCGAGCCGGTGTTCTCGTCGATCTCGGTACTCGCGACGTGCCTCGATGCGATCGGCATCGATCCGGATCCACACTTTCCCAGCCCACCACTTTCGGAGATCTACTGACGTGAGATCGACGATCGGCGCACGCGTGGTGATCGGGCTGCTGCTCCTCGGCGCCTGCAAGGACGAGGGCGGCGGCGACGACGGCGACGGCATCGGTGGGACCGGCGCGAGCGAAGGCGGCACGAGCGTCGGCTCTACGGTCGGCACCGGTGGCTCGGACGACACGGCCGGCACGGCCGACGACGACGACGACGACGACACGGGTACGCCCGAGGATCCAGGCAACGCAGTCGACGATGCGCGTCGCGATCTACCGACGTACCTCGACCTGCACCAACAGGTCTTCTATCGCACGTGCACGCCGAACGAGGGCGTGTGCCACAACGACAAGGAGTACCCGGATCTGCACACGCCGCAGTCGATGCTCGGTGCGATCGCGATGCCGTGCAACGTCGCGGTCGACGATCCGATGACGACGTTCAACGGCTGCGAGACGCCGGGCGATCTGTTCGGGTTCCTGTACAGCGCGAACGATGGCTTCGTCAGCGAGATCGCATACGTCGAGATCATCGACGGTGCGGATGGGCCCGAGCCGGTGCTGCACCTTCGCGATGGGATCCCGAACGCGATGTACGACCCGATGGGGACCGAGGGCTTCACGATCTCGCGGCAGTACACGGACGGCGACGAGCAGATCGCCCAGATGTACTCCGCGTACTACGAGCAGGGATCCACCGAGGTGTACCTGCGCGAGTACGCGATGCTCGACGAGAACTACCGCGCGTTCCTCGAGACCGAGATCGTCGCCGGCGATCCGAACCAGGATGGTGTGTTCGGAGCGGAGGAGGCCGGCTGGCAGCTCATCGCGCCCGGTGATCTCGCGAGCTCGTACCTGCTCGGGCGCGTGCTCGGCAGCGTGCCGGGCACACCGATGCCGCTCGCGAACCAGCCGCTCAGCTCGGCCGAGATGATCGCGCTGATGTGTTGGATCGAGGGCCTCGATGCCGTCGGTGCCGACGACGTGTATGCGACGATCGACTACGACGATTGCGATGCGGCGAAGACGTTCGGCGAGCCGCAGCCCGACAGCGGTCATGCGCTCGCGGCCGACGTGCAGCCGATCTTCGACCAGTACTGCACGGCGGGTGGCTGCCACGAGCACGACGCGCCGCAGGCGGATCTCGATCTTACGGCAGGGAATTCGCGCAATCAGCTGCTCGGTCCGGCGCTGCAGGACTCGATGGCGGATCTCGTGGTGCCGGGCAATCCGACGTCGAGCTACTTGATGCTGAAGCTCGAGGGCAAGGGCGCGACGGGTCTGCAGATGCCGCGCACGGCGTACGGCGACGGCGAGCCGCTGCCGGCCGAGTCGATCGAGATCATCGAGCGATGGATCATCGCCGGCGCGCCGGACGACTGAGGGCGCATGCGGATCGCGACGATGTCGACAGCGGTGATCGTGCTGCTCGCGGGCGGCACCGCGAGCGCTGCCGTGGTGCCCGCCGATCCCAGCAACTACCAGGAGCTGCTCGCGACGCTGCAGCCCGGCGACGTGCTCGAGCTCGCGGCCGGCACGTACACGCGGCTGACGATCGATGGGCTGCACGGTACTGCGGACGCGTGGATCACGATCGAGGGGCCGTCGTCGGGTGATCCGGCGGTGATCGTCGGTGAGTCGTGCTGCAACACGGTGCAGATCTACGACTCGTCGTTCGTCGGGATCCGCAGCCTCACGATCGACGTGATGGGCCTCGAGGTCGACGCGGTCAACGCGAAGGACTCACCGTCGCACGACATCCTCGTCGAGAACAACGTGATGCAGGGATTCCCTGCCGGCGGGCAACAGATCGTCGGCGTGAACACGAAGGTCACGGTGTGGAACTGGACGATCCGCGGCAACCGGATCATCGAGCCTGGCACGGGGCTGTACCTCGGCGGGTCCGAGGGCGACACGCCGTTCGTGGCCGGTGTGATCGAAGGCAACGTCGTCGTGAATCC
>Ga0163144_10000475_pt1 | contig 92873 bp, 80 predicted proteins | sample OliLak19BULKMAT1_FD_123175 | JGI IMG/M metagenome (GOLD analysis project Ga0163144, IMG submission 123175) | Freshwater microbial mat bacterial communities from Lake Vanda, McMurdo Dry Valleys, Antarctica - Oligotrophic Lake LV.19.BULKMAT1 | ecosystem: Environmental > Aquatic > Freshwater >...
CGCTCAGGACAGCTCGCTCAGGACAGCTCGCTCAGGACAGCTCGCTCACGACAGCTCCACCAGGACCGCGCCTTTCTGCACGGCGGTGCCGACAGTCACACGGACCGCGGTGACCGTACCGGGACCAGCGGCGCGCAGCTCGTTCTCCATCTTCATCGCCTCCATGACGATGAGCCCCTGCCCCGCGGTGACGATGTCGCCTGGTTGGACCGCGACCCGCACGATCATCCCTGGCATGGGCGCGATCAGCGGCGCGGGACCAGCTGGCCCGGCGGTGGCGGCAGACAGGTCACGAATCGCTCGCGTTCGGGCGTCGAGCGCCTCAACCGAGTGTCGGTAGCCATTCAGCAGCAGGGTGTACTGCCCGCGCGTCGCACCGCGGCGAGCGATGACGCGGTGCACGGCGTCACCGATGGTCACCTGACGGACCGGCGACCCCGGGACATCGGTCAGCCGCGCCAGTACGGTCGTGCCGTCGTAGGTCACGCCATCCGGACCGACGTCGACCTCGTGTCTCGTCCCGTTGACCTCCACCACGTACTTCATTGCGCCTCCCGGTCGATCGTGCAGACGGTCTCGACATGCGAGGTCTGCGGAAACATGTCGAATCCCTGCACGGCACTGATACGCCAGCCGATGCCGAGCCGCGCAATGTCGCGGCCGAGCGTGGCGGGATCACAGCTGACATAGATCAGGCGCTGGACGGCCGCCGCCGGCGCAGCGATCAGCGCCGGCACTGTCGCGTCAACGCCCGCCCGCGTCGGGTTGAGAATCACCACGGCCGCCGGAAGCGCATGCGGCAGCAGATGCTCCACTCGGCCCGTGAGCACCCGTGCCAGCGGGTCACCATGCAACGCGGCGCCTGCTACGGCAGATGCGTCCTGATCGAGCTCGATCGCCGTCACGCGACGACCCTCACGAAGCAGACGCGTCGCGAGCGCGCCGCTGCCCGCATACGCATCCACCACGGCATCCGGCGACACCGCATCGACCTGCGCGACCACGTAATCGCGCAGCAAGGTGGCGACCGCAGGATTCACCTGCGCGAAGCTCGCCCCGGCTTCCTGCGTTGTCCGCCGATCAAACCGGAGTGCGCGAACCTCGTCGTCGCGCACCCACCAGATCGCATGTAACCCGGGGACTCCTGCCACGAGCGCTTCAATCGACGCCTGTTTCCATTGTGCCCCGCCTTCGACCGTGAGAGCGAGGCCACCGGAGGCCAGCAGGCGAATTGTCACCCGAAGCGCCGTCGCGCGGGGCAATTGCTCCGCGGTGTTCATCAGCTGGCGCCAGCCGTCCATTACCTCAGGTCTGGCGATCAGGCATTCCTTCAGCTCGAACAGCTGCGTCGGATCACCTGCCACATACATCCCCGCGAGCCATCCGCTGGGGCGCAGTCGATCACGTTGCAGCGCGAGCGTCAGCGTGTTTCGGTATCGCCACGGATCCGGGCTCGCCGTGACGTCGACCGTGCCGACGGTCTGCTTGCCAATGCGCACCAGCGCGTCCCGGATCAGTTCTCCCTTGATCGCGAGTTGCGTCGGATACTGAATGCCTTGCAACTGGCACCCACCGCACCGATCACCATCGTAATGCTGGCACGGTGCCAGCTCGCGATCCGCTGAGGGGGCCAGCACCTGCAGGATGTGCCCCCGTGCGAACGTCCGCGACCGCACGAGAGAAACAGAGACGACATCGCCCGGCACGGATCGCGGCACGAACACCACCATGCCGTCGTGTCGGGCAACACCATCTCCACCAGCGGCAATACGCTCGATTGTGACTGTCGCCGTCTCGCTCATGCGCCGCGAAGCCCTTCAATCCGCGCCGCGCGATGCCACGCCGACGTCGAGACCGGGAGCGGCGCTGCCGGGGCGGCGCGAACGCTGCTCCGATCCCTCTCGGCGATCAGGGCGGCGGCAATCACCGCCACACGCACTTCTTCATTCGGGGGCAGCAGCGCGCTGAGCTCGGGCAATTTCGCCTCCAGCCATTGAATGGTGATATCGCCGCGACGAAACTCGGCATCTTCCATCATCCGCAAATGGAACTCGCGCGACGTTTCGACGCCTTCGATCTCGAGTTCGAGCAATGCACGGTGCATCCTGGCAATGGCGGCGTCGCGGGTCGCCGCGTGGACGATGAGTTTCGCCAGCATGGGGTCGTAGAACAAGCCGACGTCACTGCCCACCTCGACGCCGCCGTCCCATCGCACCCCGGGGCCGGATGGCACGTGCATCGACGTGATGACACCGGTCGACGGCAGGAATCCGTTCTGGAAATCCTCGCTCGTGATGCGGCACTCCATCGCCCACCCACGCGGGACGATCAGTTCCTGCACAAACGGAAGTCGATCGCCGGCCGCGATCCGGATCTGCCACTGCACCAGGTCGATGCCTGTCACCAGTTCGGTGACCGGGTGCTCGACCTGAATGCGCGTGTTCATTTCCAGGAAGTAGTAGTTCCCGTTCCGATCGAGGAGAAATTCGCAGGTTCCGGCATTGACGTACCCGGCCGCCCTCGCGGCGGCGACGGCGGTCGCCCCCATCCGGGCGCGAAGCTCGGGCGTGACCGCGACGCTCGGGGCTTCCTCGATCATCTTCTGATGGCGGCGCTGCACCGAACACTCCCGCTCGCCCAGATGCAGCATCGTACCGTGCTGATCGCCGAGGATCTGAATCTCGACGTGTCGCGGGCCTTCGATGTACTTCTCGACGTAGACCGCGTCGTCACCGAACGCGTTGAGGGCTTCTCGTTGCGCCGACGCGAGAGCGGCGGGCAACTCTTCGGCGGCACGCACGACGCGCATGCCCTTGCCACCGCCGCCAGCGGCCGCCTTCAGCAAGACCGGAAAGCCAAACTCGGCGGCGACCTCCAATGCTTCACTGGCGTCCCGGAGTGCGGTCGTCGTACCGGGAACCACCGGCACGCCAGCGGCCACCGCCAGCGTGCGCGCGGCGGTCTTGCTCCCCATCGCAGCGATGGCTTCGGCTGGCGGGCCAACCCAGATCAGACCGGCGTCCCGAACGGCTCGCGCGAACCACTCACGCTCGGACAGAAAGCCGTAGCCGGGGTGGATGGCCTCGGCACCGGTTCGACGTGCCGCATCGAGAATCCGATCGCCAAGCAGATAACTCTGCGCCGCAGGTGCGGGGCCGATGTTCACCGCCTCGTCGGCCTCGCGCACGTGAGGCGCAGTCGCGTCCGCATCGCTGTAGACAGCGACGCTCGAGATGCCGAGTTCCCGGCACGCCCGAATGACCCGCAGGGCGATCTCACCACGATTGGCAACGAGCAGCTTGGTGAACACGGACGGGTCAGCAGGAAGGGGCGCATGCCGGGGGCCGGCGAAGGAGCACACCGGTCAAGTTAGCGCAGATCGGTCGACTCGGCCTCCGGGCCACAAAAATTGCGCGCCGCCCCGAGACCGGGGCGGCGCGCAGACTCATGCACTCGAACCATGTTCGAATCAGAGTACGGCGCGGCGACGGCGAGAGAAGAGAACCAGCCCGGCAAACCCGGTCAGCATCAGTGCGTACGTCGACGGTTCCGGAACGACGTCGGCACGAACCAGGAACTCCTGCGCGCCGCCTTCGGCACCGGTCACACTCTCATCCGTCACGACCGCCCATGCACTGGTGTTCACGCTACTCAGATCGGCGGCGCTCAATTGATCCAGCCAGAACTGCACGTCCGGGTTGGTGGTGCCGCCAAGTGGCGTGGTTCCGGTTCCGACGTTCCAGATCGCGCCTTGAATGCCTGCCCATGCGGTGGTCGGCTGGCTCGCGAATCGATCCGCGAGCCACGCCATTTTGACATAGGAAAGGCGTGACGCCACCGCGTTGCCAAGCGTGAGTCCTTGCCGCGTGCGTGCCGCAAGGTCGGCATCACTGCTCGAGAGGAGCGTCAGCCGTGCGGTGTATGCCTGCCCGTCATCGAAGTAGTTGTTCAGGTCGACGCACACGATCTCCTGAATGGCACTGCCGAAGATGCCGCCGAACGCCATCGAGAATGGCCCGACGTCTACCGTTCCAGGCGCACCATTGAACGTTGCCGTGATCGCCCGCGGCCCGATCGACGCGACGACTGGAGCACTCGAGTTTGCACCGAGGAACAGCTGTGCCGACGCAGATCCTGGGGCGACGAAGAGTGCTGCGGCGGCGAGTGCAAGAGTAAAGCGCATGGGAGATCCGGTTGGAGGATCGCAGCGGTCCCGACCGCAGCGTACCAACCGTCATTGCAGGAGCCAGTCCAATGGCCGGGCTCGCCAAAGTGCTAACTGGCTAGTTCCTTGCCGTCAAAGGACTTACGCCGCATTTTCGCGGAGGATTATAACCAATGTTACGCTTCTGAACATCGGATTTCGTTGCATCGCTGCTACAACCAGAGGACTCGAGGACGATCCACTGTGGCGGCGTCGCTACGGTAGAGCTCGCCAGCCACTGCCCTAAAGCGGGATGTTCCCGTGCTTTTTCGGTGGATTGCGATCGCGCTTGCCGGCGAGTGCCTCCAGTGCGTCGATCAGCCTTGGCCGGGTATCCCGCGGATCGATGATGTCGTCGATGTAGCCCCAGGCTGCGGCCATGTAGGGATTGGCGAACTGCTGCCGGTACTCCTCGACCTTGGCATCGGTCGCCTCGACCGGGTCAGGCGCTTCAGCAATCTCGCGCTTGTAGATGATCTCGACGGCGCCCTTCGGCCCCATGACAGCGATCTCTGCCGTCGGCCACGCGACGTTGAAGTCGCCGCGAATGTGCTTGGAACTCATCACGTCGTAAGCACCACCGTACGCCTTGCGCGTGATGACGGTGAGCTTGGGCACCGTCGCCTCACAGTAGGCGTACAGCAGTTTCGCGCCGTGCCGGATGATTCCGCCGTGTTCCTGTGCCACGCCGGGAAGAAAGCCCGGCACATCTTCGAACGTGACGATCGGAACATTGAAGGCATCGCAGAACCTGATGAATCGTGCCGCCTTCATCGACGCGGCAATATCCAGCACACCCGCCAGCACCGCCGGTTGATTTGCCACGATACCGACACTGGTGCCACCCAGATGCGCGAAACCGCAGAGAATGTTCCCGGCATAGTCCCGATGGACTTCATAGAAGTCGCCGTCATCCATGATGCGTCGAATCACATCGTGCATGTCGTACGGCTTGTTCGGATTGTCCGGGACGACGTCGAGCAACCCCTCGTCCCGGCGATCGCGTGGATCGGTGCCGGCGCCGCGTGGGGCGTCGGCGAGATTGTTCGACGGGATAAACCGGAACAGCTCGCGAATCCGGGTCAGGCAGGCGATCTCGGAGTCGCACGCGAAATGCGCGACACCCGATGTACTCGCGTGCGTGTCGGCGCCACCGAGTGCTTCCATCGTGACATCTTCGTGCGTCACGGTCTTCACGACATTGGGTCCGGTGACGAACATGTAGCTCGTCCCCCGCACCATGTAGATGAAATCGGTGATGGCAGGCGAGTACACGGCACCGCCGGCACATGGGCCGAGAATTGCGGAGATCTGCGGCACGACGCCGCTGGCGAGCGTGTTGCGCAGAAAGATGTCTGCGTATGCTCCCAGCGCGACCACGCCTTCCTGAATTCTCGCGCCGCCACTGTCATTGAGTCCAATCACGGGAGCGCCGTTCCGGACCGCGTGATCCATGATCTTGCAGATCTTGTTCGCGTGTGCCTCGGCCAGCGAGCCGCCAAGTACCGTGAAATCCTGCGAGAACACATAGACCAGGCGACCGTCGATCCGGCCGTATCCGGTCACGACGCCATCGCCAAACGCGCTGCCGGCCTCGGAACGCGCCGTCACGAACTTGTCGATTTCGACGAAGGAGCCTTCGTCGAGCAGGACATCGAGTCGTTCACGGGCGGAGAGCTTGCCCTTGTCGTGTTGCGCGGCCAGTCGAACGGCACCGCCGCCGAGTTCGGCTTCGGCACTGCGGCGCGCGAGGAGGTCGAGTTTCTCGAAAATGGACATGAGGTGGGAAGCTAGCGTCCATCCTGCGGTCCGGCGACCGCGGATGCCCAGTAGACGGCAGGTGCCCCGCCGTCGAAGTTGCATCGCAATGGTGCCATGCGCGTTCTGCTGACGGGTGCACGAGCACCGGCGACCCTCGAATTGGCCCGACTTGTCGCTCGGGCCGGCCACGAGGCGCATGTGGCGGATACCGATCGCTGGCATGTGTGCCGCGGATCGGCGCTCGTAGCCGGAAGTCATGTGCTGCCGGCGCCGCGAGCGGGGCGCGCTGCATATGCGCAGGCCATCCGCGGATTGGTCGAGCGGCTCGGCATCGACGTCGTGATCCCGACCTGCGAAGAAGTCTTTCATTTGGCGGCCATTCGAGACCACGTGGGCGCGCGCGTGATCTGCGAGCCGCTGGAGAGGCTGAGGCTGTTGCACGACAAGGCTCGGTTTGTCGGTGCCTGCGCGGAGGCGGCTGTCCCGGCACCGCGCACCTATCCGATCGAGACGGCCACCAGCCTGCATGAGCTGCCGGACGACACCTACATCCTGAAGCCGCGCTTCTCGCGGTTCGCGACGCACGTGCGCGAATGGACGACGGGCGACGGGTTGCCCGCGCTCGACGGGCGTGGCTGGATCGCCCAGCGTTTCGTACCGGGCGCTGGGCGCTGCACCTGGAGCGTCGCGGCTCAGGGGCGATTACTCGCACACGCGACCTATGCCGTCGACGCCACCGCAGGGACGCGCGGCGCCGCAATTGCCTTCCATTCGGTTCGGCACGACGCCATCCGATTCTGGGTCGAGACCTTCCTCGCCCATCATCGGTTGTCCGGTCAGTTCGCCTTTGACTTCATCGAGGGCTCGGATGGGTTGTACGGCATCGAGTGCAACCCTCGGCTGACAAGTGGCATACACTGTTTCCGAGGCATGCCCGAGGTGGTGACCGCGCTGCTTGATCCCGGCGCACAGCCGACCGCAGTGCGTCTCGAACCGCCAGCGGGATTGCACTTCCGAAGTCGGCTCGCACTCGCGACCTACCACCACCGACCTCGTGCCGGCGCGGGACTGCTGGACGCCGAGGACGATCCATGGCCGAGGCGACTGCAGTGCGTGACATGGGGCCAGCTGCTGCTCCGCTCCCTGCTCCGGCGCACCGATCCGCGGCGGCTGAGCACGCGCGACATCGAGTGGAATGGCGAGTGAACGGTTCACCACTGGACACGCTCTGGGACGCCATCGTCAGCCGCGGGCTGACGTGGTGCGCACCGAACATCCACGCCGAGGCGGATTGGCTCGACGTTGGATCGGTGCGCTGGCGTGTGTCGATCACGAGACCTGTGGCGAGAAACTGCTACGTGGTGAGTGCGACCGGTCAATACCTCGACTACGCCCGAGAGGAGATCCGTCGGATTCCCACACCACTTCGGCGGGCGATTGCCGCGTCCGCCTCGTGGCCTCTGGGTCCTCTGCTTCGCGCGCTCGACCCGGTCGTGGTCCTCGATGCGCTGCCGATGTCGACTGTGTTGCACGCGGCCCGGTCTCCAGCGAACTGGCGCGAGGCGATTGCGCAGGCGCGGACGGTGTATCGCGGCCTGCCTGTCATCGTCCGCTCACTCGATCCGGTTGCAAGTCCGGAGCTCATTGGGGCGCTGCGCGGCATCGGCCTGATCACGATTCCGAGTCGGCTGGTGTTCCATCAGGACCCGCGCAGTGACGCCTTCTGGCGCACGCGCAATGTCCGGCACGATGTCGCGCTGACGAGGACACACCCGATGCACACACGCCCCCTTCGAGAAGACGACGGGCCACTGATCGCCGACCTGTACTGGCGTCTCTACGGGGAGAAACACTCACGCCTCAACCCGGAGTTTTCGGCCGCGTTTCTGTCGTGCGGCATCGCGACAGGAGCCTTGAACGGCGAGGGAATGATGCACGAGGAGCGCCTCGTCGCTGTGTTTCTGGCGTACGCCGTAGGAGATGTGATGACGAATCCGATCTTCGGTTATGACACGTCACTGCCTCAGCAGCTGGCGCTCTATCGCCGGCTCAGCGTCCTCACGATGCAGTTTGCGCGGGACCGGGGGCTTCGGCTCCATGCGTCGAGCGGAGCGCCAGGCTTCAAGGCATCGCGCGGCGGAGTGCCGACGATCGAGTACCACGCAGTCGACCTGGCGACTGTTCGCGGACGCCAGCGTGCGGCCTGGGTCGCGGCCATCGGCATTGCGAACCGGATCGGCCCGCGCCTCCTTCGCAGCGCGACGTGAAGGCGATGGCCACTTCCGGTGGGCTCCGGTAGCTTCACAGCATGAGACTCTCGGTCACGATACTGGCCGTCCACGGCGTACTGCTCGCTCTGGCCGCGCGAAACAGCGGCGCACAACCTGTCACGTCGCCACCCGTCAGGCCACGATCCGAGCCGACCACCGGCGGTTTGAGTCTCGGGCTGAGCGGCGTGCGCAGCTCCGACGGCAGCACGGTCGTTGCCGACCTGATGTGGGTCGGCGCCGACATGATGGACGGCGTTGGAATTCGATTTCTGCGGCAGGGGCTCGTCCCCGGATCACACGGCTACGCGGCAATGATCGTGATCGGCGGGCCGCCGCGGGACAGCCTGTCGTGGATACGTCTCGACTTCGGACTGGGCTATGTCGGGCAGCAGGCCGACAGGCCGCTGAAGTTCCATCAGCGTCACGGCATTGGTGCGCAATTCGGTGCAACCTTGGCACCGGTCAAGTTCAGCATCATCCGACCGGAATTGAACGGATGGGCTGTCGTCGGAACCTCCGCACGATTCATCGGCGCATCACTCGGCGTGCGAATTCTCGATCCCAGACAGCGGTGACCAGATGGCACTCCGGGCGGTGACCAGATTGCATCTGGCGCCGCGAAATCACAGTTCACGGGGTCCTCGGTCGGCCTTCGCCTCCGGCAACCGAGCAGCGTCGAGTAATTGCTGAGCGATGGCAACGCCTGCGATTGCAGCCCCGGCATTAGTCGAAGCTGCGTCCAGGCCAGATTACGACTGAGTGCGTCTCGGTAGGGATCGCGCCCCGTTCGTTTCGGTTCGATCCTCTACACTCGCCGGGGCGGCGTCGATCAGCAGCGACGCCGGCTGCACGGCACCAGCGCCAAAGCGCGCACGCACACGATCCATCGCGACGGCGAGCGCCCGATCGCGCGGTGTCTCAGCAATGACGGACGGCGCACCCGGCAGGAGCGACAGTTGTTCCGCCAGATCACCATCATCATCCAGTTGCGTCAACCCGACCCCGAGCAGACGGACGGGAAGGCGTTTCTGCTGGCGAAGTTTTCGGAGGAGCTGACGCGCCGCGGTGAATACCGCTCGTTCCGTCGATACCGGCATGTGGAGCGTCTTGCTGGCGAGCTTCGTTGCGAAATCGTTCGTTCGAAGCTTCACGGTGATGGTGCGTGCGCGAAGACCGTCCTTGCGAAGATCTGCGACGACGCGAACGGCGAGCCGCTGCAGCTCGGTCTCGAGCACGGCATCGTCGCCAATGTCACGGTCAAACGTGTCCTCACGACTCATTCCCTTCTGTTGATCGCGGCCCTGCAACACGGATGCACCATGCCCTCTCGCCTTTCGCGTCAGCCACTCCGCGAGTTTATCGCCCAGATAGCGGCGGACCGTTGTGGGGTCAGCGTCCAGGAGGTCGGGCACGCGCACCAGACCGAGACTGCGAAGTTTGTATTGCGCCTTGGGCCCGATCCCTGGGATTTCAGCCAGCGGCTGCGTGCGCATGAACGCTTCCTCGCCGCCAGGAGGAACGATATGGACGCCAGTGGCACCGCTGCCAGGGATCGGCTTGGCAGTCCCTGCCGCGATCTTGGCGATCAGCGTGCTCGTGCCGCCTCCGATCGAGATGCTACAGCCAGTATCAGCGATGACCGCAGCACGAATTCGCTGCGCCGTGATCGCGAGTGGCTCGTGATGATAGAGCGCCTCTGTACCAGTGAGATCGAGATAGAACTCGTCGACACTGGCCGCCACGACCACGGGAGCGAATCGCGTCAGCACCTTCTGGATCGCACGACTCTTTTCGCCACACGCGCCACGTGGCACCGGCACCGCCATGGCGCCAGGGCAGAGTCGCAGCGCCTGGGAAATTCCCATCCCGCTGCGTACGCCGAATGCGCGGGCTTCGTAGCTCGCTGAGCAGACGACACCACGGCTGCCCGGTCGGCCACCGACGATCAGGAGCGACGCCGTGCCCGCCCCTGCGGGATCCACCAGCCGTGCCACCGCCACAAAAAAAGCGTCCGCGTCGGCCAGAAGAATTCTCGGCTCGCGAGAATCAGCGTACGACGTGGACGATGCCATACCCGAAACCTACCCGAAAACTCCGGGAGAAGGCGAGCCCCCGGTCAGAGTCGCCTAGTCCTTCGAGCGCGTCTGCGCCAACCGGCGGTGGCGAATGCCAAGAAACCCGATCATCAGCCCCGTTGCCATCAGAAGCAGCGCATTCGGCTCGGGGACTGGCAGCAGAAGTCCACCCGTGATGATGTTATCGAAATCCTGGGAAAAACGGACGTCACGTCCCCCCCCCGTGCCGGTCAACCCGTTCCGGAACTCGACACCCATCGTTTCGTAGATGTCGCCCATCGGGCCGCTGGAGCCGACCATCTGCACCGCGTTGCGATAGGTCACCAGCGTGTTCCAGGCGTCGGACATTCCGGAGAAAGCAAAATCGCTCCCGAGTTGAGACTGCGTCGTTCCGGCGGAGTTACCGAACGCGCGGTCGAAGATCACCGGACCTGACGCACCAGAGAGCGTGAGCGACTGCAGCGTGTTCGACGCGCCGAAAACCGTGAGGGTGAACGGATTGCCCCACGTATTGGTGGTCGAACCGATCGAGAGGCGAAAGCGACCGGCGAAGTCCACGCCGCTCAGGCCACTTCCGATGGTCCCCCAAGTGGCGGAAAACGTCTGGCCATCGCTGAAGCGACCCGAGATCAGCAGCCCGAACAGGTCATTCCCCAGCGTCGAGAAGTTCCCGATGGCGGGCGCGTAGTAGGCAGTCCCAACTGCGTTCTGCAGCGTCTGCGCTCCAGCAGCTGGAGCGGCCAGCACGAGGGCAGCAGCAGCGAAACGGATTGACTTGGTGGTCGACATATGACGGGTCCCTAAAACGGTGAGATCGCCAGCGGCGGCGCTCCGTGCTGACTGACTCCTCCGTTCATTGCAATTCGATCACCAGCCTCGAGCATTCGAGGCGACCCAACCTATCCTTCAATTTTTCAACGGTTTACGCGATACATCGCACACTCCCAGTGAGCCACGGCAGCCATCGAAGGCTGGCAAAATGCTTTTACCGCCGCAGAGCGCGAGAGTCCCCCACGTTGCAGTGGCGGAAAGTGAGACCGCCCCGCCACTCACAGGAGCGGCAGGGCGGTTTCGGAACAACTACCAGACAGGTGCGGCTATTCCTCTTCCACTTCTTCCGCGACCACAGCTTCGACTGCCGGCGGCTCGGCCCCTTCAGGCTTCGGCTCCGGCTTTGGCGGCTGCTCAGACGGGATGTTGTGCACCGACAGGACGATCCGGCGGTGGATCGGATCCACCTCGTTCACGGTCATGTCGAGCGTCATCCCTTCCCAGATCACTTCGTCGAGCTCCGTGAACTGGAGTGGAACGTTGATCTGGTTCTGTGGGACGAAGCCTTCGATGTCATTCCCGACGTCAACCACGACACCCTTGTCGGCGAGGCGAACCACCTTGCCCGAGATCACCAGATTGACCGGATAGGTCTCACCGATGCGGAGCCACGGATCCTCCTCTGCCTGCTTCAGGCCGAGGCTGATACGCTTGTTCTCCGCATCGATGTTGAGGATCACGACGTCCACCGAATCGCCCTTCTTGACCACTTCCGACGGGTGCTGGACGCGCTTCGTCCAGGACATGTCGGAGATGTGGATCAGGCCGTCGATCCCTGGCTCGATTTCGACGAACGCGCCGAAGCTGGTCAGGTTGCGGACCTTACCCGAGATGCGCGTGCCGACCGGGTACTTGAGCGGCAGCACAGCCCACGGATCCTGCTCCGTCTGCTTCATGCCGAGTGAGATCTTCTCCTCGTCCGGGTCGACCTTCAGCACCACGGCCTCGATTGCCTCGCCGATGCTGACCAGCTTCGACGGGTGACGGACGTTGCGCGTCCAGCTCATCTCGGAGATGTGCACCAGCCCTTCGATGCCGGGCTCCAGCTCGATGAAGGCGCCATAGTTGGTGATCGAGACCACCTTGCCGTTGACGCGCGTACCGACCGGGTACTTCGCGGCGACGTCCTTCCACGGATACGCCTGGAGCTGCTTGAGGCCGAGGGAGATGCGCTCACGCTGCCAATCGATGTCGAGAACCTTGACGTCCAGTTCCTGACCGATGTGCACCATCTCGGTGGGGTGCGAGATGCGGCCCCACGACATGTCCGTGATGTGAAGCAGGCCATCGACGCCACCGAGATCGATGAAGGCACCGAAGTCCGTGATGTTCTTGACGACGCCCTTCCGCACCTGATCCTTCTCCAGCTCCTTCATCAACTTCTCGCGCTTGCCGGCGCGCTCGTTCTCGAGGATCACCCGGCGCGAGACGACGATGTTGCGGCGACGCTTGTTGAGCTTGATGATCTTGAAATCGTACGTCTGGCCGAGCAGCTCGTCGATGTTGGGAACGCGACGAAGTGCGATCTGCGAACCCGGGAGGAACGCATCGACGCCCATGAGGTCGACGACGACACCGCCCTTGATCTTCTTGACCAGCGTACCGGTGACCGGCTGATCGCTTTCGTAGGCAACGCGGATGCGTTCCCAGACGCGCATGAAATCGGCCTTCTTCTTCGACAGCACGACCGACCCTTCCTGATCCTCGAGATGCTCGAGGAGCACTTCCACAATGTCGCCGGCCTTGAGGTCGGGCAGGTCCTTGAACTCTTCGAGCGGAATCGAGCCTTCCGACTTGAATCCGATATCGAGGATGACGAGGTTCTCGCGAATTTCCATGACGGTGGCCTTGACGATCTCACCTTCTTCGATCGAGGCCATCGTGCCCTGGTACATCGCGATCATCCGCTCGTAGTCTTCCGAGGTGTATTCGTCTTCCTCGTAGAGTTCGGGGCGGCGGTTGGCAAGCGGCCGGACCTGCGAGCGCTGTAAATCGCGCTTCTCGCGGGCGGTCAGGGCCGTGCCGGTTGTGGTGTCGTCGAGCAGGGTCTCGACTTCAGGTTCGGACATGACGTGTGTGGCTCCAGACTGCGCAGAATGGTGAGCTCGCTGCGCCGAGGCTTAAGGGAGATCGCTCAGCAGTTCACTACCGGCGAAATGAGAACCATGAAAGGTAGACAAGGCCGGAGTGCGGGTCAACATGCCTCCAGGATCCGGTCCGGTCAGAACCCGCGTGGGAGACCCGCTCACCCGTCTCGTCCGCCCTCCCGTCCACCTCCCGTCCACCTCCCGTCCACCTCGGCGGACCAGGATCCAACCCATCAGCGACCGCAGCATTCCACCGGGGCGGAGTGCAACTCCTCGCCGCGGGCCTCGAGCGTCTACTCGGCAGCGCTGTCCGACTCCCGTTCCATCGCCGCGCGCGCCAGCGCGACGATGCGCGCAACCTGGTCGGACTGCGTGAGATAGGTCGTGTCGAGCAGGACCGCGTCACGCGCCTGAACCGTCTGCGTCTGATCCGCCGCATCTCGTCGGACCAGCAGCTCGGTCTCCTCGGCGATTTCGTCGTCAGCGGGCGCCCGGCCGAGCCGCTGCTGCAGGCGGCGTCTCGCTCGCTCCCACGAATCGGCGACGAGGAAGATCTTCAGCGTTGCCCCCGGGAAGACGACGGTTCCGATGTCTCGACCATCGACGACGACTGCATGTGCCACCGCCGCTGCCCTCACCTGCGCATTCACCCACCCGCGAGCGTCGGGGATCGCCGCCACGATCGAGACGCCAACGGTCACATCGGAGCCGCGCAAGCGTTCGTCATCGCGCACACCATCGATCAACGCGATGAACGTGCGCGCGCCGGGCACCACCGATACCCGCCGACCTCCGTCCAGCACCAGCGGCGCCGTCCACCGTGACATGTCCGGCTCCTGCTCGAGCGCGACGGCCGTCAGCGCGCGATAGAGGGCGCCACTGTCGACATGGTGAATGCCCAGTTGCGTTGCCACCCACTGCGCGGTACTCGACTTCCCTGACGCGGCAGGGCCGTCGATCGCGATCACCAACGGTCGCGCACTCATGCTCCCGCTTCCAGATCGTTGAGCATCGCCCAGAAGCCCGGAAACGAGACTGAGACGCAGTCGGGGTCATCGATCGTGATCGCGTTGCCAGGCACTGCGCCGAGCACTCCGAACGCCATCGCGATGCGATGATCCGCGCGCGTGATGACTGGACCCGTCAGCCGCACGGTCGCACCACGGATCACCATGCCATCCGGAAGTTCGTCGGCGTTGGCGCCGATTGCACGGAGGTTCGTCACGACGGCGCTGATCCGATCACTCTCCTTGACGCGAAGCTCCGCGGCATCGGCGATGCGTGTCTCACCCTCCGCCCGTGCCGCAAGACATGCCAGGATCGGGATCTCGTCAATCAACGACGGAATCTCCGCACCGCCGATGTCGACACCGCGCAGGCCCGCACAGGGCGCAACGTGCACATCGGCCACCGGCTCGCCGCCAGACTGCCGTTCATTCGCCAGTGTGAGCGCGACTCCCATCCGTTCCAGCACCGCAAAGGCACCGATCCGTGTCGCGTTGACTCCGACGTTCCGGATCTCCAACGGTTCGCCTCGGAGGACGGCACCGGCAATCAGAAAGAGTGCCGACGACGGGTCGCCCGGCACGTCGAAATCCAATGGCGCGAGCACGTCCACGGGGCCGAGGAGTACCGCATCCTCCGTCACGATCACCGGCGCGCCGAGGGCGCTGAGCATCCGCTCGGTATGATCGCGTGAGCGCGTCGGCTCCTGCACACGGGCCGAGCAGCCAGCCACCAGCGCCGCCAGCAGAATGGCGCTCTTCACCTGCGCGCTGGCGGTCGGGCTGATCCAGTCGAGATCGCGAAGCCCTCCACCCTGAATGGTCATCGGGAGTCCATCGTCCGCGACAAAGGAGAATGCAGCGCCCATCTGCGTCAGCGGGCGCGCAATGCGGCGCATCGGACGGCGACTGAGGCTGGCGTCACCCACCAGCGTGGCGCGCATCGGGTGCCCAGCGATCACACCGGCCATCAACCGCGTCGTGGTTCCGCTGTTGCCGCAGTCCAGGTCGACATCGGCCTGGCGCAACCCGCGCCGCCCACGACCGACGATCTCCAGTGTTTCATCGGCGCTCCACGTGGCCGGAACATCCACCCCGAGCCGCCGCAGCACTCCGGCCGTATGCATCACATCGGCCGACGGCAGAATGCCGCGCACCGTGCTCCGTCCGGTCGCGAGGGCAGCAAACATCAACGCCCGATGCGACAGGGACTTGTCTCCGGGGACCGAGACATTGCGCGCGGTACTCACCGAAGCCACGCCTCGAGCGTCGTGGCGAGATCCGTCTTGTCGTCGCGATACTTCACAATGACCGGTGTCTGAAGACTCACCCCCTCTGCCTCCGCATATGCCCCGCGCACACGACGTGCGCCTGGCACGACGACGGCATCCGCGGGGATGACCAGCGGTGCGTGCGTCGAGCCGCGATACACCCGTTCGTGCACGAGATCAAACACCGGCGTGCCGCGCGTGAGTACGACACCGGCACCCAGCACCGCGCCGCGTCGGACGACGGTACCCTCGTACACCCCGCAGTTGCCACCGACGATCACGTCATCTTCGATCACCACCGGCGATGCGTTGATCGGCTCGAGTACGCCGCCGATCTGGGCCGCCGCGCTGAGGTGCACCCGTGCGCCGATCTGCGCGCAGCTTCCAACCAGCGCGTGCGAATCGATCATCGTGCCGGCTCCGACCCAGCTGCCGACGTTGACGTACATCGGCGGCATGCATACCACGCCCGGCGACAGATACGCACCACGGCGCACCGTGCTGCCACCCGGCACGACACGAACGCCGTCTGCCAGCGCAAAGTGACGCGGCGGCATGGTGTCCTTGTCGATGAAACTGAAGTCGCCGGGCGAGGCGCCGGGCGACAGATCGACCATCTGACCGAGGCGGAAGGCAAGCAGAATGCCCTGCTTCACCCACGGTACGGCACGCCACTCGTCGTCGTCGCCCAGTTCCGCCGCGCGGAGCTCACCGCGCTCGAGTGCGTCGAGCAGTGTGGTCACCACCTCGCGTGCGTGTGCGGGCAGCGCGGTTCCAGCCGGAGTCGCAGCCAGTTCTCGAACAGCATCGCCAAGGGACGGCACAGTCATCGATCGAGGGCTCCTGCGGAGACGAGTGCATCGCGTACCGCGTTCAGGTGTTCATCAGCCAACGGTACCAGCGGCAGGCGCAGCACGTTCCCGGCACGCCCGATCAGGTGCATCGCCGCCTTGATGGGAATCGGATTGGATTCGAGGCCGGACGCGCGATAGAGCGACTTGAGTGTCCCATCGATCCGATGGGCCGTGTTGGCATCGCCGGCGAGCATCGCGCGCGTGAGCGCACTCATGGCGTGCGGCACGGCGTTCGCGACGACGGAGATCAGACCGTTGGCACCGCGCGCCATGAGCTGGACGGTCAGCGCGTCGTCACCGGAGAGGACCGAGAAACCGTCCGGGCGGTTGCGCAGGATCTCCTCGATCTGTGGCAGATTGCCGCTCGCCTCCTTCATTGCCACGATGTTCGGGTGCGCGGCCAGGGTGAGCGTCGTGATCGCGTCCATATTGCTCGCCGTGCGTACCGGCACATTGTACAGCACCACCGGACGGGTGACCGCCTCGGCAATGGACTGGAAATGCTGAACGATTCCACGCTGCGGCGGACGACTGTACATCGGTGACACGTGCAGCAGATGTGTCGCACCGGCGTCGATGACCGCCTTCGACAGCGCGATCGCCTTCCGGGTGTCATTGGATGCCGCCCCGCCGATCACCGGCACGCGACCCGCCGCTGTTTCGGCGGTGATGGCGACCACGCGCAGGTGCTCCTGCGTGTCCAGCGTTGCCGCTTCCCCGGTGGAACCGCAGGGGACCAGAAAGTCCATGCCCTCACGGATCTGCCACTCCACGAGCCCGCGCAGCGCGGCCTCATCGACATCACCAGCGCTCGTGAACGGGGTCACCAGCGCCGTGCCACAGCCACGAAGCGGTGTCAGATGAAACTCCCCCATCACTGCTCTCCAGTGAGATCACGCACGACATCGACCATGGTGAAGATCCCTTTTCGACCGAGCATCCAGCGCGCCGCGAGCAGCGCGCCATCGGCGAACACCCGTCGGTCACGTGCCTCGTGCGTCAGCGTCACCTGTTCGAACGCGGCGTCGAGCACCAATACATGTGTGCCGGGCACCTGTCCGACGCGCACGCTGGAGACGGGCACCGCCGCACCGCGACTGCGCAGCGCGAGTGCGGCCAGCGTGCGCGCCGTCCCGGATGGCGCGTCCCGTTTCATGGCGTGATGCGTCTCGACGATGGCAGCATCGAAACCGAGCGCCGATGAGAACCGTCGTGCAGCGTCCGCGACGGCGACGGCAAAGAGGGTGGCCCCGACGCTGAAGTTCGGCGCGATCAACGCGCCGCCCTCGGCTTCCTTCACGCGTCGCACGAGCGTGTCGTATCCGTCATCCCAACCCGTCACCCCGATCACGACTGGCAGGTTCGCTCTCAGGCAGATCGCGGCATTGTGGGCCACCGCCTCCGCCACGCTGACATCGATCACGACGTCGGCCGAACAGGCCAGCAGATCCGCTGACGATGCGGGGTCCGCGCGGCCGAAGGTGGCAACCACCGTTGCATCACGGTCGGCCGCGAGCGCGACGATCTCGCGACCCAGACGCCCAACGCCAAACAGCGCAATGCGCATCGTCACGCCACCGCCTGCTCAAACAGGGCGGAATGCAAGGCACGCATCGCGTCGGGAACGTCGTCATCGTCAAGCAGAATCGTCAGATTGATGGCGCTGGCACTCAATGACAGCATGTGGATGCGGCGGTGCCCGAGGGCGCGCAACACGGCACCGATGGCAGCCGCATCGTCCGCGATCCCCGATCCGACCACACTGACGATGGCGCGACGCCGCTCGACGGAGACGTCACCGATCTGCCGGAGGGCACCCACCAAAACATCCAGCGGTGCCGCATCATCGACCGTGACCGACACCGATACCTCACTGGTCGCCACGACGTCGACCGACACTGCATGCGCATCGAACAGTTCGAAGACGCGCCGGAGGAAGCCGTGCTGGAAGAGCATCTTGCCGGTTGCGACACGGAGAATCGTCGTCTCACGCTTGGCCGCGATCGCAGTCACCGACCGGCGCGGAGCGTCAAAGGTGATGCGTGTACCGTGGCCGGCGGGATTGTGCGAGTTATAGATCCAGACGGGAATTCCGAGGCGAACGGCCGGGGCAATGGTCGCGGGATGGAGCACCTTGGCGCCGAAGCTGGCGAGTTCACTCGCTTCGTCGAATCGGATCTGTTCGATCGGCCGGGCCGCGGGCACCACACGAGGGTCGGCGGTCAGCATGCCATCCACATCGGTCCAGATCTCGATCGATTCCGCTTGCAGACCAGCGCCGATCAGGGACGCACTGTAGTCGGACCCGCCGCGCCCCAGCGTGGTGGTGATGCCATCGGTGCTCGATCCGATGTAGCCACCCATGACGGGAACCTTGCCGTCGTGAACCAGCGGTGCCACCAGGCTCCGCGCCGCGAGCGAGATGGCTTCGGGTTGCGGCTCGGCGCGACCGTAGTTGGCATCGGTGATCATGACCTTGCGCGCATCGACGTGAACCGCGTCGATGCCGCGAGCCCGGAACGCGGCCGCGACCAGCATCGACGATGCGCGCTCACCCATCCCCGCAATCGCATCCAGACTGCGTGCGGTGATGAATCCGAGCACGGAGAGCGCCTCACACAACGAGGCGAGTTCGTCGAAAATCACGCTGATCTCGGCACCGATCTCGGAGTGCTCGTCAGATTCTGACAGCAGCGCATCCACCTCCAGCAGATGGCGCTTACGCAGGGCCTGCACACTCGACACCGCCGAGATGAAATTGCCTTCGCTGGCCTGGCGCGCAATACCCATCAGCGTATTCGTGACACCGGCCAGCGCAGACACGACCACGATCGGCTTACGCGCCAGCCGGCCGCGCACGATATCGGCGGTCCGGATGATGGCGGCCGCGTCGGCCACAGAGGTGCCGCCAAACTTGCTGACTATCATGCGGGGCGGAGAATGCCGCGTGCGGCAAGCAGTTCGGCGTTCTGAATCGATGCGCCGGCGGCGCCGCGAATCACGTTGTGCCCCATGGCGACGAGTCGCAGATGAAACTGCGGGTCCGGTCGGACGCGGCCCACGTGCACGCTCATGCCGCCATCGCGCTGCACATCGCGTCGCGGCTGCGGGCGATCGAGTGCGGTGTGCACGACCAGCGGTACGGCCGGTGACGAGGGCAGGCCGTGCGAGGCAGGATCGCCACGCCAGTTGCGGAGCACCTCGGTCGCCGCTTCCGGCGTGACCGGTGCAGCAAACTCGACCGACACACAGACCGTGTGCCCGTGCTCGACAGGCACCCGATTGGTATGTGCACTGATGATGAACGGCGCTGCCTGCACCGCACCGCCGGCCAGTACGCCAAGAATCTTCTGCGCCTCCGACTCGAGCTTCGGTTCCTCATCGCTGATGTACGGGATCACGTTGCCGAGAATGTCGAGCGCCGACACACCAGGGTACCCGGCCCCGGAAACGGCCTGCATCGTTGCGACGAACAGGCGCCGTGCGCCAAAGGCGGCGTGCAGTGGTGCCAGCGCCAGTGCGAGCACGATCGTTGCGCAGTTGGCGTTGGTGACGAGTGCACCATTCCACCCGCGCAGCTCTCGCTGCGAGTCGATCATCGCGACATGCGATGCGTTGATCTCCGGAATCAGCAGCGGCACATCCGGCGCCATGCGATAGCTCCTGGCATTCGAGAGCACGATCGCACCGCGACGGGCGAACGCCGGCTCGAGCTGATGGGCCGGGCCGCTATCGAGCGCCGAAAAGACAACCGACTCGGTGATGACGCCGGGGTCGCAGGGCTGGACGATCAGGTCGCGAACCGCGGCCGGCATCTCGCCGTCCAGCCACCTGGTTGCGTCGCCGAACGTCTTGCCTGCGGACCGCTCCGACGCCGCCACCGTCGTGACGCGAAACCACGGGTGATCCGCGAGCAGCCGAATGAACGTCTGTCCCACCATCCCGGTGGCGCCGAGAATGGCGACCGGGAGTCGCTCGCCGTCGAATGGATGTAGCGCCGTCACCTACGAACCGAGCAGCGTGCGCGTGAGACTCATGTACGTCTCGACGCTGGCCCGCAGTTCCGTTGCCGAGACGAACTCGTGATCCGTATGCGCCACATGGATCGATCCGGGCCCGAACAGCAAGGGTGTGCCCCAGCGAGGCAGCAAAGGGATATCCGAGGTATACGAGACCGGCCGGGCATCGAATCCCGGGACCGTGTGAAAGTGTTGCGCAGGGATGAACGAGCCCCACTCGAGCGAAGCGACGCCATCGGCCCACTGCTCAAGCGCTTCGCGCAGCGGCGCCGGATCGCTGACGAGACGGAACATCAGTTCGGCCTCACAGTGCCCGGGGATGATGTTCGCTTCTGTCCCGCCGCGAATCACGCCGATGTTCACGGTGGTCGCGCCGAGGACAGGATCTCTCGGCAACGGCAGCGCGTGCACCGTCGGCAGGAGGGCGAGCATTGGCTCGATCGCCGAGACGCCCAGCTGCGGGTATGCGGAGTGGGCTTCGCGCCCACGCGTGCGAACGAGCACGCGCATCGATCCCTTGCACCCAGAAGCCAGGATGCTTTCGGTGGGCTCGCCGTTGATCAAAAAACGACTGGTCGCGGGCAGATGATTCGCCGCACGCGCCCCGTCTGAACCCTTCTCCTCACCAACGACGAAGAGCAGATCAACCCGCTCCTCCCCCTCGGCCGCGAGACGTTCGGCGGCGACCATCATCGCGGCGGCAATCCCCTTGGCATCGCATGAGCCGCGCCCGAAGAGATTGTCTCCGTCGAGACGCGGTGGGATGTAGGGTGGCACCACGTCGAGATGGGTGGACAGTGTCACCCCCCCGCCGCGGCGCGACGCCCAGACATTTCCGCGACCGGCCGAGACTTCCTGGATGTGAACGTTCCAGCCCTTGACGAGCAGCCAACGGCTGACGAAATCAATGGCCGGGCCTTCTCCGCCGGAAGGCGAATGAATGGCGAGGAGTTCGGCAGCGAGTGCGAGGACGTCGGTCATCCGCGCAAAGTAGTCGAGACTGCGACCAGATACCCGGGGTGGGAATCGAACCCACATGACCTTGCGGTCAGGGGATTTTAAGTCCCCCGCGTCTCACCATTTCGCCACCCGGGCCACCGGTCGCTGCGCGCGCACGGGCATCGGGCAACGTAGGGGCGAAGTCGTTGTGATGCAATGTCTTACGGTAACCCACGGGCACCGCGCCACCGGAACCCTCAGCCGCCGCGAGCCTCGGTCGTCCAGCGGCTGAGCGCTTCCGGTCGTACGCGGCAGCGATGGCAATCCTGCAAAAGCCAGCGGCGCCCGCGGATCGAACTGCGCGCGCCCTCTGCAATACTTGAAGCGGGAAACGGGACTCGAACCCGCGACCCCAACCTTGGCAAGGTTGTGCTCTACCAACTGAGCTATTCCCGCACCGCAGAGAGTATAGGCGTATCAGCGAATCACGACAAGCGCTCGTGGCTCACGCATCGCCTGTTGCTGCCGGTCGCGTCAACCAGCAGACGGTGGCCGCGAGCAGTCCGGCCAGAGCGGCGTCTCCGCCATTTGCAATTGCCCGGCCATCGGCGTCCACGAATTCTGCCGCCAGTCCGCCATCCAACGGCGCGCGACGCAGCCACTCCAGCACCGCCACGCTATCGGGGCCGCAGAGCCGCGCCAGCACGGTGGCGAGCGACGTCGTCGGCGTTGCCAGCGCGCGCGCGGCACGCTTGAACACGGCGTCGTCGGCGTCGATCGCGCCGTACATCGGCAACCACAGCAACGATCCGACAGAATCATCTTCACGCGAAGCCGCACCTGCGAGATCGATCGCCGTGCAGAGTGACTTCTTCCCGCCCTCCGTCCGTTCGAAACTGCGCTGCAGTGCAGCGCGCACCGCTTCGCCGTCCGGCACATCGCGCGCGGTGTCTTCATCAAGTGTCCGCCGCAGGATATCGAGTGCCACTGCCGCCACGCCGTTGGCATGCGCCGTGTACGCGAAGGGCGGCACTGCACCGGACGGCGCAATCTCGGTCGAGTACAGCGCAATCTCACCGTGGCGTCGTTCCGCCAGTTCGTCGTTCACCAGGTAGAGTGTGTCCGCCAGCACAGGATCGTCGACGATCTGTTCGTCCTTGGCCTCGGCGGCGTATCGATCCACCGCCAGCACGTAGGCCGCCGCTCCCTCAAGGGAGAATGCCGGCTCGAACATCGTGCCATCGAAGTAGTGGGTGCCGCGCCCTGGTGCGTAGCCATGCAGTTCGCACATGCGCAGCAGCAGTTCCCGCGCCAGGCCAGGATCTGCGAGCTGCACCGCAGGCAAGGTCATCATGAGGGCGTCCCATTCGCGCATGGTCACGCCGGCCGCGTGCCACGGGACGCGGGTCCGCATCAGATAAAAGTGCGCATCGTCGAGCGCGCGGCCGACGGCATAGAAGTACGCGAAGAGCAGATTCTGATTCACCAGCCGATCGAGTGAATCGCTGCCGGTTGATTGCTGCAACGCCGTCAGTGCGTCGCGGGTGGAAGACAACAGCCACTGCCAGCCGCGTCGGCGCATGGCGGCCGAGGTGGCGATGGCGCCGTCGCGTTCTGGCCCTGCCGCCAGATAGAACGCCAGTTCGTCACGCGCACCAGGCGCGATGGTGACGGTGCGCGCGAGACGCGACGCACCCTCGGCATTGGCGCTGACCTCGCCGTCACCGTCGGCCGCCAGGGCGAACGCCGCCAGCCCTGGCGTCACACCCGGGTCGAGCACCACCACGCCATCCGCGACAGCCCCCTGCAACCGCCCCGCGGCCAGGCGCGCCCGACGAACTCGGGGGACCAGCGCACCGCCATTGCCTTCCAGCGCGATGGTCACGGTCCGGGACTTCGTGCCCCGGTTTTCGATCGCGAATGTGTACACCGCGCCGGCCATGTCGGCATCGCGTCCGAACGGGCAGAACACCATTCCGCGAACGAGCAGCGACCCGACCGTGCAGGTGAAGGTTGGCAGCCACCCGAGTGCGCGTTCCCATGCCATGCCGCTGGCACCGAGCGCGACGGGTTCGCCGTCGACCAATAGCGTCGGCCTGAGCAGTGGCGCATCGCTCTCCGTTCCGGTCCCGGCCGCGACGAATTCCAGCGCCGCGCGCGCCCCCCGATGCAGGACGCTCATCCGATGAATCGCCCCGGTGGCGGGATGGATGCACGGGAGAGCCAACCAGTGATTACCGGTCAACTGCCAGGGAATGTCAGGAAGCGGAATGCGGTCCATACGGTGGACGAGAGTAAATTGGGCGCTGTGCGTTCGACGGGCTGGCTGGCCACACCGGTGGCACCTCGTTCGAGCGGATCGATCCCTTGGACCGAACCATTGCCCGAGACAAGTCAACTTATGCGACTGGGTGCACACGTGTGCATGCAGCTGACCGCGATCGTCATCAGCGCGGTCGCGCTGTCGGCGCAGTCGGTCCGCGGTCTCGGCGACGACGCGCTGACCGCGCCGCGCGGTTCGATTCGCATCCAGTTCAGCACGGCGATCAGTGACTTCAGCCAACGCTACAGCAAAGGCTCACCTGGTCGTGCCGACGGATCACTGGAGCCGTTGTTCGCGGACTTCTCAGTCGACACGCTCGGCGTCAGGCAGTTCCCAGGCCTGACGCCGGTCCAGAACGCGATTCGCGCGCTCACAGGCAACTCGGCTTTTACACTCAGTCTCGGTCGGACGGTCCTGACCTCGAGTGTGCGCGTGCAGACGACGCCAATCGCGCTCGAGGCTGGACTCACGAATCGCCTCTCGTTAGGGGTCATGGTCCCGATCGTGTCCGCGCGCCATCAGGTGCAGTTCAACGTGAATCCCGGGACTTCCGGCGGCACGGTGAGCTTCAATCCGGGCAGGGGCGTCGACGCGGCGGCGGCGGCGAGGAATGCCCTGCTCGTCAGCCAGCTGACCACGGCACGCACACAGCTTGCCTCGCTGCTCGCGGCATGCGTGGCGAATCCAGCCTCGAGTGCAACCTGTCCGGCCGTGATCGCGAATGGCGCGGCACTCACGACGAATGCACAGTCCTTCACTGACGGGATCATTGCAGTGTATGGTACTCGACGCACAGATGGGTCGCTGTTTGTGCCGATTGCCGGCAGCGCCGCGGACTCAGCGATCGTGAACCGTGTCACGGCGCTCCGCACACAGTTCCAGCAGTATGGCATCACGGCGTTGGCGGCAACAACGACGGGTCCGGCCAGCCCAAGTGCCGCCATCACGCCGGATGGACTCCAGAGTGTCATTCAGGATTCGCTGCCCGGCCTCCTCGCAGCGCGACTCGGCACAATCACCAGACAAGGCCTCGGCGACATCGAGGTGGCGGTGAAGCTGCGACTGTTCGACTCGTTCGGTGCGCGCAGTGACACCATGCGCTTCCTTCCTCGTGGCCTCAACATCCGGCAAAGCTTCGCCGGTGCATACCGCTTCGGTACTGGCACGATCGATCAGGCAGACGACTTTCTGGATGTCGGCACTGGCGACGGACAGAACGACATCGAAGTGCGATCGTTCACCGACGTCGTGTACGGCCGGAAGTTCTTCGCTTCCGTCATCGCCCGCTACACCGTTCAGCTCGCGGATCAACAGCTGCGCAGGATCACCGATCGACCAGATGAAGTGTTCGCGCCGTCGTATCGGGAACGGCTGGTCTCGCGAGATCTTGGTGATCAGCTCGAGCTCGAATTCACCCCGCGCTGGATTCTGAGCGACTTCTTCTCCGTCGGTGCGCAGTATTTGATTCGGCGCAAAGCGGAGGACACCTTTACCGGGACGTTCACTGTCCCGCCGACCGAGTCGGGACTTGCCGCGCCGCTGTCGCTCGACGCCAGCACACTGCGCCTCGAAACCGCAGTCACAGAGCAGCGCGTCGGCTTTGGGCTCACCTTTTCGAGTCTGGCATCCCACTCGCGCGGCAAGGCATCGCTGCCGATCGAGGTGCAGTACTTCAATTCGCGAACGATCTCAGGGAGCGGCGGTGCCGTGCCGCGACTTTCAATCCATCAGCTGCAAGTCCGACTGTATCCGAGACGCTGAGGCGCGGACGCCCTTCAGCGACGTCTCGAGGTACGGACAGTTGGCGGCGGAGCGGATGGAGCGTTACCCCGAAGGAGCTCTTCGGCGTGCGCGACGCCAACCGTGCTCGTCGGATCGCCGCCGAGCATGCGCGCGACTTCCAGCGCGCGTTCGTCACCCGTCAAAACGCGAACATCGGCCGATGTGACGCCGTCGGCGGTTCCCTTCTCAACCACGATGTGGTGGTGCGCACGGGCCGCCAGCTGCGGCAGATGTGTGATCGCAAGCACCTGGTGCCGAGCCGCGAGCTGCCGGAGCGCATCACCTACCTGTTGACCGACGCGACCACCGATGCCGGCATCGATCTCGTCGAAGACGAGCGTCGGGACACTCCCGTGGGCGGCCTGGGTGCTTGCCAGCGCAAGCATGACGCGTGAGAGCTCACCGCCGCTCGCGACACGCGCCAGCGGTCTGGCATCGTGCCCAGCGTTCAACGCGACCCGGAATTCGACGTCCTCATTCCCCGACGCTCCCGGCTCATCCCGCGGCGGCAGCGCGACCAGAAAGCGACCCTCCGGCAATCCCAGCGCGGTAAGCTGCGACGACACCGTCTCTGCCAGCCGTGCCGCATTCAGCCGCCGCAGTCGTGTGAGCTCTGACGCGGCGGCACCGAACGCCGCCTGAGCCGACTGCAGCTCCTCGTGCAGTCGCCGAAGGTCGCTCTCCGCCTCATCCACCAGACGCAACGCGTCGCGCGCGGCGGCGGCTTCCGCCAGCACCTCATTCAGCGTCGGCCCGTACTTCTTCAGCAGGCGAAAGACCACGTCACGTCGCCGCTGCGCCTCTGCCATCCGTTCCGGATCCAACTCGACCCCAGCTGCGTAGGTCGCCGCGTCACGCGACAGTTCATCGAGCGCATAGGCGGCTTCGTCAGCCAGTTGTGCGAGCCGATCCGCGCCACCATCGATGCGGCGCAATTGCGCCAGCAGACGTTGCACCGTCCCGACCTGCTGCACGAGACCGCTCGTGTCGTCCTCGCTGCCATCGAGGCGCCGAACCACCTGCTCGGCAAGCGCACGGAGTTCATCCGCGTGCTCGAGTCGCTGCAGTTCCTCCTGCAGGCGATCATCCTCGCCAGCGGCGAGCTGAGCGCCCTCGATCTCGTCTGCGACGTGGCGAAGAAAATCAGCGCGTGACTCTGCCTCGCGCTGTCGGGCACGACGCTCGGTGATGGCCGCGCGCGCCGCCAGCACGTCGGCGTACCGCACCGAGACGTCCCGCGCGAGTGGCACCGCGCCCGCCGCCACATCGAGCCATCGACGCTGCGAAGCCCCATCCAGCAGTGTGTGGGCCTCGTGCTGCCCGTGCACGGTCACGAGCATGCGCCCGATTTCACCGAGGATGGTCGCGGTCACCGGCGTCCCATTGATCCAGGCGCGCGCCCGACCCGGCGCGATCTCACGCTTCAGCACCAGCGTACCGTGTTCATGCTCGAGACCGCGATCGTCAAGCGCGTCGAGCACGTCCCTGCGGTCGGAAACATCGAACACGCCTTCCACCGTCGCGCGATCGGCACCGGTGCGCACCAGGTCCGCACTCGCTCGATCGCCAAGGAGCACGGTCAATGCGCCCACGACAATTGATTTACCCGCACCCGTCTCGCCACTGAGCACATTGAATGCAGGTGCCAGGGGCAGCGTCACTTGCCGAATGATTGCCAGGTCGCGGATTCGCAGTTCGATCAGCATGTGAACGGCTAGTCGCGATCCGCGAGACCGCCCCAGCCGAGCTTCTCGCGGAGTTTCGCGAAGAAACCATCCTCGCCGGCGTCCAGCCGGGCCACCAGAATGGGATCCGGGGAACGCCGGACATGCAGCGTCTCGCCGACACCGAACGTTGCGCCGACCTGCCCATCGACCGTGATCAGCAGTTCGGTGGCTTCGCGCATCACTTCAAGCGTCAGCAGCGCAGTTGGCGGCAACACCAGCGGCCGCATCGCGAGCGTGTGCGGTGACACTGGTGTAAGCAGGATGGATTCGACCGTGGGCACGATCACCGGCCCGCCGGCGGAGAGCGAGTACGCGGTCGATCCTGTCGGCGTCGCGGCAATCACACCATCGGCCGAGTACCGCGCGACTTCTCTCCCATCGACCGTCGCGCGCAACTGAATGACGCGCGCAAACCCGCCCTTATGCAGCACCACATCGTTCACGGCGCGCGAGCGGTACTGTTCCCGACCGCTCGCGTCCGTGACGTAGGCGTCGAGCACCATGCGCGGTTCAACGGGATAGTCTCCCTTCGCAATTACATGCAGACTCTGCGCAAGGTGATCCCGCGTCCCGGATGTCAGGAAACCAAGCCGGCCGAGATTGAGCCCGGCGATCGGGGTCTGCCGCCCACACAGAAAGCGAGCACCCCGCAAGAACGTACCGTCTCCACCCAACGTCAGCAGCACGTCGAGCGGGCCTTCCTCCGTGAGCGGGTTAGCATCGCGCGCATCATCGAGCAACCCCCGCTCGACGAACAACGACACGCCGAGCTGCGGCGCGAGGCGCTGCAACTCGGCGAGTACGTCCTGCAGTCCGTCGTAGCCGCGGTGTCCGAGGACGCCGAGTCTGATGGTCACCCTGCCAGCGCTTCGGTTTCGTGCAGGGCTCGCACCTTGTCCGCAATTCCCGCCGCGTCGAGGCCGCACATCGCCATCTGCCGTTGCCGCGATGCAGCATAGATGAACTGATCAGGAATACCATGCGCGGTCACGCGAACGGCCGGATCGATCTTCGAGACGACCTGCGCCATGTAGGCACCGAACCCGTTGACGACCGTGCCTTCCTCGACCACCAGCAGCTGCTTGTGATCGGCCAGCAATGCCGCCAGCGTCAGTGAGTCGTACGGCTTCAGGTAGCGACAATTCACCACCGTCACGTTCAACCCTTCGGCCGCCAGCGCGTCAGCGGCAAGCATCGCCTGCCGGACCATCGTGCCGACCGCAAGGATCGCGAACTCGGCACCCGGGCGCAGCACTTCCCAGGTGCCATGCGGCACCGCCGGAATCTCCGCCATCGGTGGCGCCGTGTCCGGCGACGCATCGCGCGGATACCGCAGCGAGAATGGCCCCGCATTCTGCTCCACGCCGGTACGCAGCAATCCCAGCATTTCGGTCGAGTCCTTGGGCGCGGTGACTGTCATGTACGGAACGGTCAGCATGTAGGCGATGTCGTACAGCCCCATGTGCGTTTCACCGTCTTCGCCCACGAAGCCAGCCCGATCCATGGCGAACACCACCGGCAGATGCTGAATCGCGCAGTCATGAATGACATTGTCGTATGCGCGCTGCAGGAAGGTCGAATAGATGGCCACCACCGGCTTGATGCCACGTGTCGCCAACCCCGCCGCAAACGTGACCGCGTGGCCCTCAGCAATCCCAACGTCGAACGTGCGGCCTGGATGCGCCTTGGCGACGGTGCCGATGCCGGTTCCGCTGGGCATGGCAGCCGTAATTGCCGCCACTTCCGGCTTCTCCTTCATCAGATCGGCGAGCCCCTGTCCGAAGACAGCCGTGTACGCCGGATTCGCCGTCGACGTCTTGAGCTGCTTCCCCGTCGCCGGATCGTGGCCAGGGGGCAGCGCGTGCCACTTCTCGGTGTGCTCGCCCGCCGGAAATCCCTTGCCCTTCTGCGTGATGACATGCACGAGGCGCGGTGTCTTCAGGTCTCGCACCGCCGCCAGCGTATCCATCAGCGCATCGATGTCGTGTCCGTCGATCGGCCCGAAGTACCTGAAGCCAAGCTCCTCAAACAATACCCCGGGGGTGAGGAACGTCTTCACGCTCTCTTCCCACTTCCGAACCAGTGACCCGATCGGCCCAGGGGCAGAATCGACGAGATCGCCGACCGCGCTCCGCACGCGATTGTACAGCGGATTGCGCTGCACGCTGACGAGATACTTGTGCATCGCGCCGACATTCGGCGCGATCGACATCTCGTTGTCGTTGAGGATGATGATGATGTCGCGATCGGAGCTGCCAGCGTTGTTGAGCCCTTCATAGGCAAGGCCGCAGGAGAGTGCGCCATCGCCAAGGATGGCCGCCACCTTGAAATGTTCGCCTTGCAGATCGCGCCCGACCGCCATGCCGAACGCCGCCGAAACGGCGGTCGCCGCATGCCCAGCACCAAAGGTGTCGTACGCGCTCTCACTTCGCTTCAGGAAACCGGAAAGGCCGTCCTCCTGGCGCAACGTATCGAATCGCGGGCCACGGCCCGTCAGCAGCTTGTGCGGATACCCCTGGTGCCCCACATCCCAGACCAACTGATCTTTCGGCGTGTCGAGCACCGCATGCAGCGCAACGGTCAGCTCCACCACGCCGAGGCCAGCACCAATGTGGCCGCCGGTCCGGGAGCAGTTATCGATCAGAAACGCCCGCATGTCGGCGGACAACGCCCGCAGTTCGTCGCGCGACAACCCTTTCAGGTCGGCGGGCGACTTCACTCGGTCGAGGATGGACATGACACAACTCCGAAGATGGTGTTCACCGCAGACGCCTGACCTGTCGGTCCGCGTTGCGTTCCCGTGACAAACGTACAAGCGCTACGACTGCCGGGTGACGAAAAACCGTGCGAGGTGTTCGAGCTGCGGCGTGAGCATTCCTGCAGCCTGCAGGGCAGCGCAGCCTTCTTCGACCAATGCTTCCGCCCGGGAAACCGCTCCCGCAATGCCGAGCAGCGCCGGGTACGTCGATTTTGCCAGAGCGATGTCCCGCCCCGCCGTTTTGCCCAGCTGATCCGTCGTCGCCGTGACGTCCAACACGTCGTCGGCGATCTGAAAGGCGAGGCCGATGGCATCGCCGTACTGCGTGAATGCCGCCATCTGTTCCGGCGATGCTGCAGCAGCCAAACCACCGAGCCGAACCGACGAGGTGATCAGCGCCCCGGTCTTGAGCCGATGAATCCGCTCAAGGTCGGCGAGTGCGAGCGGACGTCCCTCGCCCTCCAGATCGAGAAGTTGCCCGCCGATCATTCCGGCGCCACCCGCGGCGCCCATCAGTTCCCGGACGACTGCGACGACGGCGTCTTCACCGAGGCCGAGGCCGCGCGCGGCCGCCGCGGCGGTGCGGGCGGCGAGTGGGACCATCGCCAGGCCTGCGGCGGTCGCCACCGGCACACCGAACACGATGTGCGTCGTCGGTCGGCCCCGGCGCATGTCATCGTCGTCCATGCACGGCAGATCGTCATGGACCAGCGAGTAGGCGTGGACGACCTCGACGGCCGCTGCCAGCGCGCTCACATCGCCCGAGCCCCCCGCTGCGACATAGGCGGCGTTGACCAGCACCGCCCGCAGGCGCTTGCCCTCACCAAGCAGGCTGTAACGGATCGCGGCGCCCACCTCACCCGGGGCGTCGACCAGATACGCATCGCAAAAACCCGTCAGGGCGGCGGCAACAGCGGCACGCTCAGCCCGAAAGGTCAGGGCGGGGACTTCAGTTTCGCTGGTCAGCAACCGTCAGACTCCCATCGATGGATTCGACCAATTGCTGCACCCGCGTATCAGCATCCGACAAGGCGGCCGTTGCTTCGCGCAAACGGGCCACCCCCTCCTCGAACAGGGCAAGCGCCTGCGCGAGCGGCAGCCGATCTCCCTCGAGCTCGCTGACGATCATCTGCAGACGCTGCACCGACGCTTCATACGTCATTCGCCTCCTCCTCCCGCAATGCTGTCACGGCATCCAGTGGCGCGCCAGAGCGACGCGCGGTCGTTGTGGCCCGCACGGCGCCATCGGCCAGCAGCACGTCGAATGCGGCGCCCGGCGAAAAATCCCTCACGCTGGCCATCGCCAGCCCATCCAGCGAGCGCGCCACGGAATACCCTCGACCAAGCGTGGCCAGTGGGCTGAGTGCATCGAGCCGTCCCGCGAGTGTTGCAAGAGCCGCGCTCCGCGGCGCAAGATCCGCCACCGGGAATGTCGTCAGGCCTGAACGGAGGCCGTCGAGCACGGCGTGTTTCCGGACGAGCGCGCGTCGTGAGTGCATGGCCATTGCCTGACCGAAGGCCCGCAGACGCGCCCGTTCGAGCGCGGCCAGTCCACGGGCCCCCGACGCGAACCGACCGCCGACGCCCGCAACGACCTGACGACGACGCTGCAGTGCGCGCAGCGTGGCCGACGTGAGCCGACCGCGCAAGGACAGCACGTCACGGACCAGCGCGTCGCGATCCGGCACGGCCGCTTCCGCCGCCGCAGACGGCGTCGGCGCGCGGAAATCAGCGACCAGGTCCACCACCGAAACGTCAACTTCGTGGCCAACCGCCGAAATCACCGGCACGCGGCAGGCCGCGACTGCTCGGGCCACGCGCTCGTCGTTGAATGCCCAGAGATCCTCGCGCGCGCCACCGCCGCGACCGATGATGACAACATCTGCACCGCCCCATCGATCGATCATCGCCATCGCACGGACCAATTCATCCGCGGTACCATCACCTTGCACTTTCGCCGCCACCAGCACCAGTTGCACGCCCGCGAATCGCCGCGCGGCGACGGCGCGGATATCCTGCAGCGCAGCACCGTCAGGACTGGTGACCACCGCCACCACCTTCGGCAAGCGCGGCAAGGCGCGCTTGCGCCCTTCCTCCAGCAAGCCGTCGTTTCGCAAACGTGTCAGTGTCTCTTCCAGTGCCTTGCGCCACAGGCCGTCGCCTTCCGCGCCGAGTCGTGTCACACGCAACTGCAGATCGCCGCCGGTGGTGTACACCGTCATCTGACCGAACGCAGTCACGAGCATGCCATCGGACGGCCGCGTCGGCGCCCGCTGCACATCGCCGCGCCACATCACGCATCGCACACGCGCCTCGGCGTCGCGCAGCGAGAAGTACCAGTGGCCGTTGCGATGTGCCTTGAAGTCGCTGATCTCGCCACGCACCCAGAGCGGAGAGAACGCCCCCTCGATCACGTCTTTGGCAGCACGCGTCAGGGTCGCGATCGCCAGCGCAGTCTCAGGTGATTCACCTGGATAGGCCGCCGGCGACGGCTCGGCAAAAAGGTCGCCCCAAGCGTCCGTCACGCGGCCGGCACCCGTGACGCTGCAACGAGAGTGCTCCTCAGCAACATGGCGATCGTGAGCGGGCCCACCCCGCCTGGCACAGGCGTTATCCGGCCGGCCACCTCGCGCACAGCGGCGAAGTCCACATCGCCCGCCAGGATGTAGCCATTCTTCGCTCGTGGTTCGTCAACGCGATTGATCCCGACGTCAATGACCGTCGCACCGGGCTTCACCATGTCGGACGTCACGAACTTCGGTCGACCGATCGCGGCGATCAGGATGTCGGCACGACGTGTGTGCTGCGCCAGATTCCGGGTGCGACTGTGGCAGATCGTCACGGTTGCATCGACGCCCGGCTGGACCAGCAGGCTGGCCATCGGCTTGCCGACGATGTTCGAGCGTCCCAGGATCACGACCTCGGCGCCGGCGGTCGGCACCTGATAGCGGCGCAGGAGCTCCATCACGCCGGCCGGTGTACACGGTGCGAACCCGTCGCGTTCTCCAATGATCAGTTTCCCGGCGTTGATCGGATGGAAGCCGTCGACATCCTTGGCGGGATCGATCCGTCGGATGACCTCGTCCGCGTTGCAATGCGCTGGCAACGGCATCTGTACCAGCATGCCGTGAATCGCCGGATCCGTGTTCAGCTGATCAACGACCGCAAGTAACTCGGCCTGCGTCGTACTGGCGGCCAGACGGATCGTGACCGAGTGCATCCCGGCCTCTTCGCAGGCGCGTCCCTTGTTGCGAACGTAGACCGTGCTCGCCGGATCCTCGCCAACCAGCACCACGGCCAGACCGGGAACGACGCCACGCGCCCGTTGCACCCGGACCGCCTCAGCCACCTCGTCACGGATGACGCGTGCGGCCGCAATGCCGTCGAGCAACTCAGCGGGCATAGTCCACCGTTCGGGTCTCGCGGATGGCAACGACGCGAATCTGACCCGGATACTGCAGCTCAGCCTCGATCCGGCGCGCGATCTCTTCCGTCAGCGTCTGCATGCGGACATCGTCGATCTGATCGGGTGTGACGATCACGCGCACTTCGCGACCCGCCTGAATGGCAAACACGCGCTCGACGCCGCGATAACTCGATGCGATTTTCTCGATGCCTTCCAGTCGCTTGACATACGTCTCAAACGCTTCCCGGCGCGCACCAGGGCGCGAACCACTGATCGCGTCGGCCGCCTGCACGAGGACGCTCATCTCCGTCTCGTGCGGCACATCGTCGTGATGCGCCGCAATGGCGTTCACCACCATCGGGTTCTCGCCATACCGCGTTGCGACTTCAACGCCGAGCTGCACGTGCGTGCCTTCGTGCTCGTGCGTCAACACCTTGCCGATGTCGTGCAGCAGTGCGGCGCGCTTCGTCATCGTCACGTCGAGACCGAGCTCAGCGGCCATGATGCCGGCCAGCCAGGCGACTTCGACCGAGTGCGACAGGATGTTCTGTCCGTAGCTCGTCCGCCACTTCATCCGGCCGATGAGCTTGATGATTTCCGGGTGCAGCCCCGCAACCCCTGCTTCGTAGGCCGCCGTCTCGCCCGTCTCGACGATGGCCACTTCCACTTCCTTTCTCGACTTGGCCACGACCTCCTCAATCCGCCCAGGATGGATCCGGCCATCGGCCACCAGCTTTTCAAGGGCCAATCGACCAACCTCTCTCCGCACGGGATCGAAGCAGCTGACGACGACCGTGTCGGGCGTGTCATCGATGATGACATCCACACCGGTCGCCAGTTCGAACGCGCGGATGTTGCGCCCTTCGCGGCCGATGATCCGCCCCTTCATTTCATCGTTGGGCAACGACACCGCCGAGACGGTGGTCTCCGCGGTATGCTCGGCCGCGATCCGCTGGATGGCGAGCGCGACAATTTTCTTTGCTTCTCGATCGGCATTCCGGCGAGCCGACTCGCGAATTTCGCGCAGCCGGTTGGCGGCGTCCGCGTGGGCTTCTTCCTCGAGCCGACGCGTCAACTCGAGCTTGGCTTCAGCGGCAGTCAATCCGGCCAGCGTCTCCAGTCGTGACCGTTCGCTCGCCAGGAGCTGATCGAGCTCGGTCTGACGATCGGACACCTGCTTTTCTCGACGACCCATCTCGCTGGCACGCTTGCCGAGTTCCCTGTCGCGCGTCTCGACGGCCTCGCCGCGCCGCTCGAGGCCAGTCTCGCGCTCGACGAGTTTCCGCTCTTCGCCGACTAATTCATCGCGCCGGCGGCGGGATTCCGACTCCCACGCCTCGCGCTGCTTCATGATCTCTTCCTTGCCCGACAGCACCGAGGCCTTGCGTAACGACTCGGCTTCGCGCTCACCCTCGCCAACGAGGCGACGACGCTCATCCTCCGCCGTACTCCTGGCGGCTGTCTGACGGGCAATCTCAGCGGTGATTCCCTGCCTGCGACCCAGCACGAACGCCAAACCGGCCGCGACGAGCGCGATCGCGCCCAATGCGGCCGAGAGTAATGTCTGCGACACGATCTATATCTCCAGCGCGGACGAGCCGCGGTCTTTGGGAGCCCCGTCGATGCCGCACAGCAGGAATGTCCCCGGTGGGTCGGCGGTGGGTGCCGCAGGCCCGAAGGCGTGCGGTGAACACGGCTAACCCAAGCAAGGACAGATACCTACGTGCGCATCGGGTGACACAGGCAAGGTACCGGGCCGATGCACGGGTGGCAACGTGCGCGGCCCATCCGCCGGCGGCTCAGCGACCGATGGAGCGCTTGGCCGGGGGAAGCATGCGCCGAATCTCCTCCATCGTCTGCTCGAGGCGCTCGGTGCCGTGCTCCGCGTCCATCCGCGAACGGAAGAGTTCGTCAGCAATTTGCAGTGCGGCCAGGATCGCGGCCTTGCCGGTCTCGACCATCGGCGCCTGCTCCTGGATGCGGCGGATGGACTCGTCGACGTGCAGTGCGACGGCACGAGAGTGCTCCGCGGGTTGCTCGGATCGGATCGTGACCTCCTCTCCGGCGACTGAGACCTTCACTGGCGTAATGTCCGTCATCGTGATTCTCCCGCGCCTTCGGTCTGCTGCCGCGTGAATCTGACCCGATCGAGCAACCCTTCCGTCCGCTCGGTCGCCGACTCGATCCGCGCCAGCAAAGCCTGATTCTCTGCCTCGAGCGCGACGATCCGACTCCGAAGATCGACCAGATCGGCGCCACCGGCTGCCTCGAGTTCCTTCACTCGAGCCTCCCCCTTGATCGCGCGCTGACGAAACGCCGTCAGCTCTTCGCCGAGCGCCTTGACCAGCACAGCGACCTCATCGGCCGCATCAATAACCAGACCACGCGAGTCAGCCACGGACAGTTACCCCCAGTTCACGCTGCAGTGCGGCGACGAGTTTGCTGCGTCGGCCATCGAGTTCCTTGTCCCGCAGGGTGCGCTCAGGATGCCTGAACTGCAGGCGCCAGCCGACACTGCGCATGCCGGCAGGCAATCGATCACCCCGATATTCGTCGAACACCTGCAGCGATTCCAGCAGCTCCCCGCCGTGTTCCCGAAGAAGTTTCTCGACATCATCTGCACGCACGCTCGGCGGGAGCACCAGCGCAAGGTCGAATCCAGACGCGGGTGTCACCGGAACCGTACGATACACGACGTGTGGCACGGCTGCTGACATTCGGCCGGCGAATGCATGAGCATGTTGGCCCGCTGGCGCCACATCGTCGGACGACATGACTCCCAGCGTCAGTTCGACGCCCAAGGCCTCACCTGCCCAGACCGGCTTATCGAGTGCCAGACGACGCACACCACCGACGTCCGTGCCATTGACCTGCACGCGCCACATCGCCGCGGTGTCGGACGGAACCAGTGCGACCGCCTGTCCGGGGAAGGCCACGCGCGCCAGGTCAAGCGCGAGCGACTTCGCGTCCCAGGCATCGAACAGGGCGGGATCAGGATCGGTAAAGTGTGGCGGCCGGCACTTGCCGAGCAGCAACGCACCGACACGCACCTCCTCTACCGGTAGGCGTCCGGCCGAGCGTGCGAAGACGTGGCCGACTTCGAACAGGCGCACGTCACCTTCCATCCGATTCAGGTTGTACTCTGCGCGCCGCGCCAGCGAATCGAGAATCGATGCGCGAAGGTACGGTTCATCCTCGGCGAGCGGATTCAGCACACGGACGCCGGACGCGCTGTCCGTCGTGAACGGCATCGGGCGCGTCTCGTAGAGCCCTCGACCAACGAGAAAGGTGCGCACCCGCACTTCAGTCACATGCATCGGATGGTCAGGAACCGTCCCGGGTCGAAATGCGCGCAGTTCGTCAGACACGGTGTCGAAGCCGCGCACACGCACGACCTCCTCGATCAGATCGACTTCGATCAGGAGATCGTGGCGCCACGTCGGCGGCATCACCTCCAGCGCGTCGGGGCCTGATTGGGTGACGACGCACCCAAGCGCACGGAGGATCCGGATGCTTTCATCCGCCGCGACGGGGTCGCCGAGCAGCCGCGCGACTCGCGAGGGCCGCAGCGTGACGGCGGGCCGCGGCGCCGGCGCTGCGCCGACGTCGATCCGAGCCGTCACACGACCACCGGCGACTTGCAGAATCAACGCGGCGCAGTGGGTTGCCGCCTCGGCTGACGACGCGTCATCGATGCCGCGCTCGTACCGGTAGCTGGCGTCAGTGATCAACCCGACGGCACGTCGCACACGCCGAACGAAACGCGGGTGGAAGTTCGCGACTTCGAGCAGAATCTCCGTCGTGTCGGGAGTCACTTCGCTCTCACGTCCACCCATCACGCCCGCCAGAGCGACGGGTCGGGCACCGTCGCAGATCACCGTCGTGCCGGCAGCCAGCGATCGCGCGATGCCGTCAAGCGTCACCAGCTGTTCGCCATCGCCCGTCGGCCGCACGACGATCGCATGACCGGTAAGCTTCGTCAGATCGAACGCGTGTACCGGGTGTCCGAGACCGAGCAGGATGTAGTTCGTTGCATCGACGATGTTGTTGATTGATCGCGCACCAACCGCTTCGAGTCGCTCGCGCAGCCAGTCCGGGCTCGGCCCCACCGCGACGCCGCGAATGACAATCGCGTTATAGCGCGGGCAACTTGCGGGATCGTCGAGGCGCACCGATACACCATCGGCAGTGGCCTGACGTGCATCCTGCACCACCGGCACGGCCGTCACCGCCTGCCGTGCCGCCTCAGTCAGATCGCCGAGAGCCATCGGCACGTTCAGCAGTGCGCTGACCTCGCGTGCCATCCCCCGGTGCGACAACAGGTCGGGACGATTCGGAAGCACATCGAGATTCAGCTGCGAGTCGCCGACCTCGCCCAACACCTGCAGAATCGGTGTCCCGGGCGCCGCCGCCGTCGTGAGGGCAAGTATCCCATCATGCTCATACCCCAGCTTCAGCTCTCGCGCGGAACAGAGCATGCCATTCGACGTCTGGCCGCGAATCTTCCGCTTCTCGATCCTGAGGCCGTCGGGCATCGTCGTGCCGCTTCGCGCGAACGGGTACTTCACGCCGGCTGCCACATTAGGCGCGCCGCAGACGACGTCCAGCAGCGTACCGCTGCCGTCGTCCACCTTGGTGATCGACAGATGATCGGAATCGGGGTGAGGAGCCTGTTCCACCACCAGTCCCACGACAATCGATGCGATGTCGCTGCGCAATGATTCGAGGCCGTCAAGCGTGACGGTGTGGTCATTGAGCAGCTCGCCGATTTCCTCCGCACTCTTGTCGTGCGGTGCGAAACTGCGCAACCAGGCGTGCGAAACGATCATCGGGAGAACTGCTCCAGGAAGCGAACGTCGGAATCGTACAGAAGGCGGATATCCGGCAGTTTATGGCGAGACATGGCAATGCGTGCCGGGCCCATGCCGAACGCCCAGCCGCTGTACTTCTCGCTGTCGATTCCGGCCCCGTCGAGCACGCGCGGATGGACCATCCCGCAGCCGAGGATTTCAACCCATCGCGACCCCTTGCCGTCGCCGAGATCCACCTCGACATCCATTTCGGCCCCCGGTTCGACGAACGGGAAGAAGCTCGGGCGCAGTCGCACGCGACTCGATCCGGAGTAGAAGCGGCGCGCGAACTCGCTCAGCGTCGCCTTCAGGTCAACGAAGCTGACGCCTTCATCGATGCAGAGTCCCTCGATCTGCATGAAGCTCGGTGCGTGCGTGGCGTCGAAGAAGTCGCGACGGTACACGTTGCCCGGGCAGAGAATCCTCACCGGCGGTGTATACGTCTGCAACGTGCGCACCTGCACTGGTGACGTGTGCGTCCGGAGCAGCGTGTCGTCGCTCAGATACAGTGTGTCATGCGCTTCCATCGCCGGATGGTCGGGCGGGAAGTTGAGCGCACCGAAGTTGTACCACTCCGTCTCGGCTTCCGGGCCGAGCGCAATCGTGAAGCCCAGTTCGCGGAAGATGGCCGAGATTTCGTCGATCACCAGCGACACAGGATGCACCGCACCGGTCCACCGGTCGCGTCCCGGCATCGTCAGGTCAGGTGGCCGCGACGCATCGGGTGGCGGTGCAAGCACGGCTTCCGCCGATGTCAGCGTGAGTTCGAGCGCCTGCTTGGTCGCGTTCATGGCCGCACCGGCGGCGCGACGATCTTCCGTCGGCAGCGCCGGCAGCGCCGCCATCAGGGTCGTCAACAACCCCTGTTTGCGACCGAGCAGCGCCACCCGAGCGGCGTCGAGTGCCTCGCGGCCGACGGCGGTGTGAATGAGCGCCGCGCCATCGCGCGCAATCGCGTCAGCGCGCGCAAGGAATTGAGCGAGAGTGGTCACCGGCGCACAGGTCGAAGTGGTAGGGACGAAAATGCAAACGGCGGCAGCGGACGCGAGGTCGCACTGCCGCCGCACGGAGCAAGCGGATCAGAGTGCCGGGGGCAAACCCGGCCGACCGTCACGCCGCGGCGAGCGCGGTGCGAACCTGTTCGGCGATGGCGGCAAAGGCTGCCGGGTCGTTCACGGCCAACTCCGCAAGAATCTTGCGGTCGACTTCGATGCCCGACTTCTCGAGACCGCTGATGAACACACTGTACGACATGTCGTGCTGACGGGCAGCGGCATTGATACGCATGATCCAGAGGCGACGGAACTCGCGCTTCTTGTTCTTGCGATCGCGATAGGCGTAGCGCCAGCCACGCTCCACCGTTTCCTTGGCGGCCTTCCAGGTCTTGCTGCGCGCGCCGAATGCGCCGCGCGCGGCCTTCATGATCTGCTTCTTCCGCTTCAGGCGGACCGGATTACTGCGTACGCGAGGCATCTCGGTTCCTCCTCAGGCCTGGATGAGACGACGCATGCGCTTCGCCTCCCCAATGGTTTCAATGATCGTGCCCTTGCGGAGATTCCGCTTCCGCTTCTGGGACTTCTTGGTCAGGATGTGGCTCTTGTAGGCCTTCCGGCGCTTCACCTTCCCCGTCCCTGTGACGGAGAAGCGCTTCGCGGCGCCGGTGTGGGTCTTCATCTTCGGCATGGGTCTCCCTGCGTGCCTATCGTGGTGCCAGAATCATCGTCAGCGCCTTGCCTTCCAGCTTGGCATCCGTCTCGACTTTAGCGATATCAGTGAGCTGCTGGGCAACCCGGTCGACCACTGCCTTCCCCAACTCGGGATGCGCGATCTGACGGCCACGGAACATCAGCGTGACCTTCACCTTGTTGCCTTCCTCGAGGAACCGGCGAGCGTGACGCGTCTTCGTTTCGAAGTCGTGTTCCTCGATCCCCGGCCGGTACTTCACTTCCTTCAGCAGGATGATGTGCTGCTTCTTCTTCGCAACACGCGCCTGCTTGGCCATCTCGAACTTGTACTTGCCGTAGTCCATGATCCGGACAACGGGCGGCCGAGCAAGCGGAGCCACCTCGACCAGATCGAGGCCCTGTTCGACTGCAGAAGCCAGGGCGGCATCAACTTCCATGATGCCCAGCTGGGCGCCGTCTGGGGCGATGACGCGAACCGGGGAGATACGAATCTGCCGGTTGACGCGTACTCGCTTGGTCGGATCCTGGATAGGACGAGCTCCGTGTAGCGGGAAAACAAAAACGGCGGGATCTTCAGGGATGAAGACCACGCCGCGAGGCCCACCCAAGGGGGTGTTCCCGTTGCATTGGACTCCAGCAGCGCACCTCACCGAAGCGAGGGCCGAAGGGTGGACCGCCACTGCCGTGGAGGTCACTTGCCGAGTTCTGACCTCGGCAACCTAGACGCATCAGGTGCCCGGGTCAATGGCACGGGCCAGCCGCGGCTGGACTATCGCCGCCCCAGGCGAACACTCTCTTGCATGAAATCGCAGCGCGACACACCGTTCCGATCCTCTCGGCGATGCCGGCCAACGGCCAGCATGCGCCGTAGGGGATGGCGGGCCCCACCTTCGTCAACGTGCGCATCGTCGACGGGTCGGGCTCCCCCGCCACGCTGGGCAGTGTGCGTATCGCCGGAGACACGATCGTCGCGCTCGCAGACATCACGCCCACGGCCGGCGACTCGATCATCGACGCCCGCGGGCTGACACTCGCCCCGGGCTTCATCGACACCCACAGGCACCACGCCTCGGGGCTCGCCGCCGACCTGCACGCGCGGCCGGTCGTCAATCAGGGAATCACGACGATTGTTGGAGGAACTGGATCGGTGGATTCCCCTGTCCACACCACTGGACTCGCTCTCGGCACTACCTGGCGCCGTGAACGGCCGCCCCGTCTGGCGGAACGAGCGGACCACCGCCGAGCACCCAGGCCGCGTCCTCCGCCCCGGGCCTGCGCCCTCCTCGGCCGGCCGATAGCTTCGCATCGTGCAGCCTCTCGCCCTCAGACACCAAGGAGCAGCATGCAGGCGGCAATTGATTTCGGCATCAGCAACATCGATGCGGTTGCAAGAATCGACGGCAGTTTCCACTACTGGACACGGCGGTCGCAGGGGACACCGGATCATGCGTCAGTGCGCGACATCCTCGCCGAAGGAGGCGTGCCACTGGCCTCGCTGCCGGCGATTGCGGTGACGGGTGGCCAGCACAAGGTCTTGCCGTCACGGCTCGGCGACTGCGCCGTCGTCGGCGTACCCGAGGTGATCGCCATCGGTCGCGGAGGCCAGGCGCTCGCGCTCGGAGAGGGTGACGATCCGTCGACGCCGTTGCTGGTCGTGAGTGCCGGTTCCGGAACTGCGGTCGTCTCCGCACGCGCGTCGTCATACGCACATGTGACCGGGACAGGGGTGGGTGGTGGCACGCTCCTCGGGCTCGGGCGACTGCTGCTCGCCACGACGGATGTCGCGATGATCGACGAGATGGCGGTTCGCGGCGACGCCAACGGCGCGGACCTCGCGCTCCGCGATGTGGTCAGCGGGCCGATCGGCACGCTGCCACCCGATGCGACCGCAGTCAATTTCGGACGGCTGGCGCGGCTGGACTCAGTCCCACACGCCGATGATCTGGCGGCCGCCATCATGACGCTCGTCGCACAGGTGATTGCGATCACCGCGATCAATGCCGCCCGGGCTGAGCGGGTCGATCGGATCGTGATCATCGGCCACATGGCGGACCTCCCGAGCTTCAGGCACATCATCGATCAGGTCGGCGCGTATTACGGCCAAGCGCTGACCGTACCGGATCGCGCCGGTTTCGGCACCGCGCTGGGCGCGTTGCTTCACGCTACCGCCGGCAAAGGCTGAGTACCCGATTCGCGGTTGCCGGAGGAGTTACCGGCAGGTCGGTTGGTCGTCACTTCACTCGGATCGCGTTGCCGCATGGCTGACGCAGAGATCGCACCTCGCACGGCCTGCCGTACCTCTGGCACCCGGGCAATCAGCGCACCTACCCCGATGAAGGAGTGGCAAGTTGACATACAGTTTCGCGCTGCGCACGCTCACGCTCACCGCACTGGCCCTGTCGGTCGCGACTGCGGCGCAAGCCCAGCAAAAGAAGCCCGCGACAACCGGGTCGGCCAGCCGGCCCGCTTCTGCGCCTGCCAGCACGAATCCAGCCCCGGCGCCGCCGACGGCGACAGTGCAGGCGCCGCCAACGCTTGCTGCCGCTCCCGCAGCGGAGAAGCCTGTGGCGGCGGAACCGAAGCGCCCGAAGGCCGCGCCCAAGGGTGAACATGTCCAGTTTGGTCTCATGGGCGCACTCGCGGCACCAATGAGCTCGCTCGGAAAAGCATTCACCGCCGGCTACAACGGGGGTGCATTCATCGAAGGCAAGCCAGCCAGCCTGCCGGTCGGGCTTCGCGCAGACCTGCAGTACACGCGGTTCCCGGGAAAGACCACCGGAATCGATACGGCGTACTCGGCGATCCAGTTCACGGGCGCGGCGGTCTATGACTTCCCATCGGCCAACGGTGGAAAGTCTCCATTCTTCGCCACTGGCGGTCTTGGCTTGTATCGCTGGTCGCTGAACGGCTCGGGCCAGACGGACTTCGGTCAGAATCTTGGGCTCGGCGTCAATCTGAAGACCCGTTTTCACCCGTCAGTCGAAGGCCGATTCCACTTCTTCAACGACGTGCAGTACTTCACGATGGCCTTCGGATTCAGGCGCTGACCGCGACCTGACGCCACGAGCCTCGCACTGTCCCGCGGGTCTCCATCACGCGGGTCTCACGGTGGCCGTCCTGCGCCACCATGCGCAGGCCGGCCACCCAACGGCGAGAAGGGCTGCGCCCTCGATTGCATTGCCCGGGTTCGACACGACCGAGCCGACAATCACATAGCCGGCGGCGACCAGAATGAGCACGGTCGTGAACCGATGACCGTAGCCGGTCGTCGTCCGATCGGTTCGCGCGGCCTCGTACGACTTGCGGGCGCGAGCGGCGAGGAGCGTGGCACCCGTCGCCGCAATGAACAGCCAGTCGGCGACCGCGACGTAGTCGCGCCGCTGACCATCGCTCCCGGAAAACAGGAGCACGATCACGCCGAGGCCCCGGCTGGCCATGGCGGCGGGGCCGGTGCCAACGGGTGGCTGGACAGCGCGCGATCCGCGGGCGTCCTTCTCGTTCATCCCCTCAGGTCCCCTTTCCACGCGCACGATGCAACTTCTCGCCCGCTCGCTCGCCTTGCCCGCACTTGGCCTGGCACTCTTCCTGACGCCGCAGCCTGCGCGATCGCAGACCGTTTCCGGCGATCCCTTCAGCGCGCTGCGCCTGCGATCGATCGGGCCGGCGAACATGAGTGGCCGCTTCACCGATATCGCCGTCAACGAGTCGAACCCGTATGAGTTCTATGCCGCGGCGGCCAATGCGGGCCTCTGGAAGACCAGCGACAATGGGGTGACGTGGAACGTCGTCTTCGACAACCAGGCCACGAACTCCATCGGTACCGTCACCGTCGATCAACGAAATCCAGCCACGATCTGGATCGGAACCGGCGAAGCGACCAATCGGCAAAGCTCGGGGTGGGGCGACGGTGTCTACAAGTCGACGGACGGCGGAGCCACCTGGGCGAATGTCGGATTGCGCAGCACGGCGCGAATCGCGCGTATCGTGGTGGACCCGACCAACTCCGACGTCGTCTACGTCGCATCCCCGGGACACCTCTGGGGGCCGAATGCGGAGCGCGGTCTGTTCAAGACCGTCGACGGTGGACGCACCTGGCAATCGATCCTGTCGTTCGACGAGAATACGGGCGCCGTCGATGTGGCCGTCGATCCCACGGATTCACGCGTAGTCTACGCCGCGATGTACCAGCATCGCCGCGCACCCTTCGGATACGTTGGTGGCGGCGCCGGCAGTGGCCTGTACAAGTCGGTTGACGCCGGCGTGACGTGGACGCGACTCGCGACCGGACTGCCACAGGGCACCCTCGGTCGGATCTCGATTTCGATCCATCGGAAGGATCCACGCGTCGTCTACGTGAGCGTCGAGCAGGGACAGCGCTATACGTCGAGCATCTCGTACGCCAAGCGCCTCGGCGGTGTCTATCGATCGGAAGACAAGGGCGAAACGTGGCGGTTCATGAGCGACTGGAATCCACGGCCCGCGTACTCGAGCCAGCTGCGCGTGGATCCGAATGATCAGAGCCGACTGTATGCCATGCAGTGGTCAGTCAGCGACGACAGTGGCAAGACGTGGCGAGAACCACGGCAGTCGCTGCATGGCGATGATCGCATGGTGTGGATCGACCCGCGCGATTCGCGCCATCTGATCAAGGCTGACGATGGCGGGGTCGGCATTTCATACGATCGCGGGGCGAAGTGGCTGTATGTGACATCGCTGCCGATGTCACAGCCGTACCACGTCAGCGTCAGCACCACCTCGCCGTACTTCATCTGTGCGGGCCTGCAGGACAACGGCAGCTGGTGTGGCCCGAGCGCGACGTATACCACCAACGGTCCGCTGAATGACGATTGGTACCGGGTCGGCGGCGGCGACGGCTTCCACAACGTCATCGACACCAGCGACAACCGCACGGTGTACTCCAGCTCACAGTACCTTGGCCTGACACGTGTCGATCTGCGCACACTGCAGAGCGTGAGCATCCGTCCGGTCGGCAAAGAGGGTGAGGGACCAAAACTCGGAAACTGGGGCGCGCCGGAGCCACGTGTCGGAAAGAAAATCATGCCCGCCGGCTGGAACGCACCGGTCGTCATCTCCGCCCACGATCCGCGCACGATCTATGTCGGCATGCGCGACGTCTGGAAGTCGACCGATCGCGGTGATACGTGGACCTCGCTGGGCGACCTGACCACCGGGGTCGACCGTCGCAGTCTGGCGATCATGGGACAGATGCCGACCGACACGACGCTCTCGCTCGATGACGGCGTCTCGTACTTTCCGAGCACGACGAGCATCAGCGAATCACCAGTGCGCGCCGGTGTGCTGTATGTCGGCACGGATGACGGCAATCTGCAGGTCTCGCAGAATGGCGGACGGTCGTGGACCAATGTCCGCGGCAACGTACCCGGTGTCCCCGCCGGCACGTGGGTCTCCCACGTCGAGGCATCGCGAACTGCCGCTGGAACCGTGTACGCGGCGTTCGATGGTCATCAGAACGACGACTTTGCCAACTACCTCTTTCGCAGCACGGATTTTGGTGCAACGTGGACGGCGGTCGCGGCCGCTCTGCCGCCAAATCGGGTCATTCATGTGCTGCGCGAGGATCTGCGGAACCCGCGCGTGCTCTATCTCGGCACGGAGCAGGGACTGTTTGTGACGACGGACGCCGGCACGACCTGGCGTGAGTACCGCGGACTGCCGCGACTGCCGGTGTACGACCTCGTGCTGCAAAGCCGCGACAACGCGCTGGTGGTCGCCACCCATGCCCGCGGGATCTTCATTCTGGACAACCTGAATGCCCTTCAGGAGTTTGGCCCGGCCATCGAGCGGGCTCGCGCACACCTGTTCACCATTCAGCCGGCAGAAATGCGACGACTCAGTGGTACGAAGGCGCACGCCGGCGACATGATCTTCCGCGGCGAGAATCCGCCGAACGGAGCGATCATCGACTACTGGCTGCGCGACGTGACGACCGACTCGGCGCTGATCACGATCCACGATCAGCGAGGCACCGAGATTTCACGCGTCCGCGCCGCGCAGGCCGCCGGTGTCAACCGAATCGTCTGGAATCTTCGACTGCCGCCGCTGCCGGGCACCGCATCGCCGGGTGAAGACGATGCCGATGTGCTACGCGGTGTCCCGCCGGGCCGCTACGTCGCGCCGGGGCGCTACCGCGTCCGTCTCACCGCTGGCGGCGTGATGCACGAGCAGGCCGTCACTGTCCGTGAGGACGCACGCTTGGTGATGTCGATCGTGCAACGCGCGCGATGGCACACCGCAATCGACTCGGTCGCCAGCGTCTACCGGCAAGTCGTCCAGCTAGGCACGGACGTGGCGAAACGCGCGGATACCGAGCTGCCGAAGACCGTCCGCGAACTGCAGGATCGCGTCGGCACCCTGTACGGCAATGTGCTGCGCGGCAACGGTCCTCCGACGGCGGATCAACGCCGGCAGATGGCGTACTTCCCGACGGTGCTGCGGGACCTGCGAACCAGGAGCCGCCGCTAGGGAGTGCGCATGTCACGGCGCTCGCACCGGAACGGATCCAGGTGCGCGCGCCGCGACATCATGGAATCGATCGCCGGTACACAGTGCGCCATTCCGCCCCTCGTGTTCGGCACTCAGCGGTCCACGTACGCGTATCCCTTTGCATCGGGGGTCACACTGCCCCATGCATGACCGGCATCGTGCTCGAAGATGAGCAGCCAGTCGTCCGCCGCCGCCTCACGAAGCAGGGCGCGCTTGCTCTCGAGTGTGCGAAGAGGCTCGACGTCGTAGCCCATGATCCACGCCAGCGGCACATGGTTCATCGTCGGCATCACGTCACCGAGAAAGCACGCCCGCTCGGTACCGCTCTCCACCAGCAGACTCTGGTGAAACGGCACGTGGCCAGGTGTTACACGCGCCGTAATCCCCCGGACGATCTCGACGTCGCCGTCGATCAGCTGCAACTGCCCCGACGCCTGCAGTGGCGAAAAGTTCGGCGGGAAATAGCTGGCTGCCGTCCGTTCATTCGTGTGCGTCGCCCACGCATACTCGCCCGCCTGCACGACGTAGGTGGCATTCGTGAAGGCCGGCACGATCGCGCCTTCTGCATCGCGCCGCGTATTGCCGCCGGCATGATCGAAGTGCAGATGCGTATTGATGACGACCCTCACGTCCTCCGGCTCAAACCCGGCAGCACGGATACCCGTCTCGAGCGCGGTCTCGTCCGGTCGCTGTTCCGGCACGTCGGCCTTCAACTCCATGCCGTAGATGTCGATGAACTTCTGATCCTCCTTGGTGCCCGCACCAGTGTCGATGAGCACCAGTCCATCCGGATGCTCAATGAGCAGGCATCGCATGCCCATCTGGATGCGATTGCGCTCGTCGGCCTGGATCTTCCGTTGCCAGAGCACCTTTGGAACCACGCCGAACATGGCTCCACCGTCGAGGCGCTGGCCGCCGGCCTGAATGGCATGAATGCGCAGCGAACCGAGTTGACGCGTCTGCAACAGCGGGGTCGGGAAAGTCATGAGTGGCGGAAACGAGGGTCAGGCACCGTCGGCCGCATCCCGCACCGGAGCGGGCCAGGCCGGTTTCTTCCGCCGCCTGGCTGCGGCAGTACCCGTGCGATGGAATGCGTCGAGCGCGCCCCAGGTGGTAATGTCGCGGCCGGCGGCGTCCTTCAGGAGCGCGAGGAGTATTTTCGCTGTCGCAATGGCGTCACCGGCAGCACGGTGGCGCGCGTCAGCGGGAATCTCCACCGCGTAGTGGTTGGCAACCGAATCGAGATTGCGGCGCGGCAACTGCGGCAGAATCTTGCGCGCGAGCCGTACCGTGCAGAGCGTGGTACCATCGAGCGCCTGTCCCGTGCCGCGGAAGACCTCGTGACTCACGAATCGCCAGTCGAACGAGGCATTGTGCGCGACAAAGATATGTCCGGCCAATCGCTCCGCGACCTGGTGCGCAATCGAGGCGAAAACCGGCTTGTTTCTGACCATCTCCGACGTGATTCGCGTGATCTGCGTGATCATCGGCGGAATGGGACATTCGGGATTCACGAGCGTCTCGAACACGTCCACGATCTGGCCGTCGTGCACACGGACGATCGCAATCTCGGTGATGCGGTCACCGTGACCCGGGCGCCCCCCCGTGGTTTCAACGTCCACCACAGCGAATCGAAGTGCGGTCAGCGGAAGCGCCGCCGCGCCGTCGCGTGCGGCCACGGTCGGGATGGGCGGGCCGGATGGCATCAGTCGCATTCCGGGTTCGCTTTCGCCCCCAGGTCGCAGCTGCGCGACTGCGCCAGGCGCCACACGCCAGCGTCCATCTGGTCCCTGACGGACGTCAGGTCGGTGACTGAGGATCGCGCGCGCCAGACTTTCCGCCAGCGCGCGTCTTACGCCGACCGCCTGACACACCTCAGCGACAAGCTCGGGCGAGGCGATCGGACCTCGTGCGATCAAGGCAACCGCTGCCTCCGTCACACTCGACTCTGCGGGCATGAGCCGGGTGCCGAGGGACGCAATCAGGGACTCAGCGTCCATCGAGTCGTGGCAGTGTGATCGCGCCTCGGCCCCGCCGTCCCGCGACGGGTCGTGCATGGCGGACACACCACAAGGTGGGGAACTCACTCGCACACCGACGAACGGACGGCAGCAACGCGGCACACTCAGGGCCCGCGTGAGGGCTCGCCGCGTGAGGAGAACGACGCAGGGCGCGGCCGGCCGCGCGCCGGCGCCGCAGGCGGTGAACTGCCGATGCCGCGGAGCCGCTTCGAGGGGGGACGATAACGTGCATCCGGACAAGCTAGCCAGCCGCCATTCGCGAAGAAGTCCCCGCGTCGCGTGCCGCTGGGCGGCGCTCTGCCTGTCTGGACTGGCCTTCCGGGGCCTTTCTTGTGAAATTCTTCACAAGTATGACGTCCCCCAAGTCAGCCCCAGACCCCGAGAAGCACATTGCCGAATCGACCGTTCGGCGTCTGTCACTGTACCTGCGGGTGCTGGAGCAGACGGCTCAGCGGGGACAGGCGACCGTCTCCAGTGACGCGCTGGCCGACGATGGCGGCACGACATCGGCTCAGGTTCGGAAGGACCTCAGCTTCTTCGGCTCGTTTGGCAAGCGCGGACGAGGATATGATGTAGCTGAGCTCGTTACGAAACTGCGGGAGATTCTCGGGCTCAGCCGCGAGTGGAAAGTCTACATCGTTGGCGCGGGCAAGATCGGCGCTGCCCTGGTCAGCTATCGCGGATTCTCCGAGCGCGGTTTCCGCGTGCTCGCAATTTATGACAACAACCCGCAGCTGGTGGGTCGCATGATTGACGGCATCGGAGTGCGGAGTATGGCTGAGCTCGCACGTGATGCGGTGCGCGAAACGCCGGAGATTGCAGTCATCACCGTGCCCGCAGAGTTCGCACAGACCGTGGCCGACCTCGTCGTGTCGAGCGGCATACGCGCGATCATGAACTTCGCGCCAGTGCCGCTTCATGTTCCAGCGACGGTCACGGTGAAGTCGGTGAACATGGCGCTGGAGCTCGAAGGGCTCGCCTACGCCTTGGTCCATCGCGAACGCGACTGAGCGCGTCGCAGAGCGCTACGGCAGGTCAGCCGCTGCAGCCGGAAGCGCGCGCAACAGTGCCGCGAACTGCGCGGCGGAGAGCGTCTCGGGGCGCGCTTCCGGATCGAGCCCTGCCGCCGCGAGTGCCAGATCCGCCTCGTCGGCGGTCAAGCCTCGCACCGTTCTGACGACGCGGCGCAACTGCTTTCGCCGCAAGCCGAACGACGCGAGGACGAGGCGACGGAATGCGACCTCCTCCTCAGCCGTGATCACGGGATCCAGACGCGGCATGAGATGCAGGATCGCGGAATCAACCGACGGCGGAGGGTTGAATGCCGCGGCCTTCACCAGTCCGCGCAACGTGACGGTCGCCAGCGCCTGCAGGTTCACCGATAGCGCGCCGTATGCTTTCGAACCCGGCGGCGCGACGGCGCGTTCGGCGACTTCTCGCTGCACCAGAAACACCGCGCGCTCGGGACGTGGTCGCGTCATCGCGTGAAAGATGATCGGTGTCGTGATGTAATACGGCACGTTGCCCGCGAGAAGAAATGGACCTCCCGCGACCTCACCGAGCGAGAGTTCGAGCACGTCGGACTCGATCACACTGACGTGTGGCTGATCGCGGTACCGCTGCTGCAGGATGGGCACCAGCAGCTTGTCGACCTCGATCGTGATCAACCGACCGGCACGGGCGGCCAATCGGTCGGTCAGCGCACCGCGCCCGGGTCCGATTTCGATGACGGTGTCGCCGCGTGTGATCGCGAGGACATCGGCAATTCGATCAAGGACTCTGGTATCCGTCAGAAAGTGCTGACCCAGTCGCTTTCTGATCGGTGGCATTCGCGGTTCGCGTGACTCCATCATGGGTGTGCGCTCTGCAACGCTGCGATCGCGGCCGCGTGCACGATGTCGGACGATGTGGCACCGCGCGACAAGTCGAGGGACGGTTTGCGCAGACCCTGCACCACAGGTCCGATCGCGGTTGCACCGCTCAGGTACTGCACCAATTTGTAGGCGATATTGCCTGCATCGAGAGAAGGAAAGATCAGGATGTTCGCCTGGCCAGCCACTTGGCTGCCCGCTGCCTTGCGTGCCGCGACCACCGTATCGAGCGCGGCATCGGCCTGCAGTTCGCCGTCCACCCGGAGATCGGGACGGCGTGCGCGCGTGAGTGCCACGGCCTGCCGCACCCGCAGTACCGTCGCAGCCTCTGCGCTGCCTCGCGTACTGAAACTGAGAAACGCGATGGCCGGTTCGTCGCCAACAATTCGCACACGATCCGTGGCCGCCGCAATCGCGATGTCGGACAGCTGCTCGACCGTCGGTTCCGGAATCACGCCGCAGTCGCTGAAGGTGAGCACCTCGTGTGGCCACGCACGACCGGTGGGCGGGGCGACGAGATAGAAGGCACCGGAGACACTCTGACTCGCGCTCGCAGCGCCGATCAACCGCAACGCCCAGCGCAACACATCGGCGGTGGTGTGCACTGCCCCCGCGATACACGCATCCGCCTCACCGAGCGCCACCAGCGCATTGGCGAACGCCAGTGGGTTCGTTGCCAAGCTCCGCGCCTCCGACTCATCGCGCGACCGTGCTCGTGCCCAACGCGCGAGGCACTCTTCTACGTCTGGCCGCCGCGCACTCTCTGATGGAATCACCGGCGTCGCTCCCAAGGCGCGCACCGCGACAACGTGTGTCGCATCTGGCACGATGACCAGCGCCTGCGCGATACCGGACGAGACGACCTGCCGGATCGCCTCGAGCGTGCGCAGCTCATCGCCTTCGGCAAACACGATGCGGGGGCAGACCGCTGCTGCGCGCCGATGGAGCGTGGCGAGGAAACCGCTCACCGCTCGGTATAGCGAAACTTCGCCTGCAATGCGGCAACGACGGATGGGTGCGTCAGGTCGTTCACGTCACCACCGAATCGGGCGACTTCGCGCACCATCGAGCTCGAAATGTACGTCGTATCGAGGGACGGGACCATGAACACCGTCTCCAGATCCGACGCCAGATGTCGATTCATCAACGCCATCTGAAACTCATACTCGAAATCGCTCACGGCACGCAGTCCACGGATCAGCATAGACGCACCGATCTCATGCGCGAGATCGACCAGCAGTCCGTCAAATCCCCGCACGATGATTCTCGGCTCGTCGTCGGTCGCGTCGACGATGAATCGCACGCGTTCGTCCGCGCTGAACAACGACGTCTTCTTCGGGTTGCTTGCGACCGCCACGACCAACGTGTCGACGAAGTGGAGACTGCGGCGCATCAGGTCGAGGTGCCCGCGAGTGACAGGATCGAAGCTGCCGGCGTAGAGCGCGATGCGACTCATCGGTGAAAGGGCTCGGGCCCGTTGGCGGAAGGCTGGACGAAAAACATCAACCGCGGTACAAGGTAATGGCCGCTTGCCCATAACGTCGCCGGTCACCGCCGTCACCCAGGTCGATCGCTGACGGATGTTCCACGCCAAAGACCGTGGCGAATGGCGTCGTCCGCCAGGCTGCACAGAGGTTCGCCGCGACGCTCAGTGCATAGGGCGGATCGGCGAAGCCCAGCGAGAACGCGTGAGCCGGTACGCCGCGAACGAACTGCTCGGCATCACCCTTGTGCAGCGAAAATCGGGATGGGTCGGCGCCGAGTGATACGAGATTGCGCTGGATGGTGGCGAGCGCCGATGGTGCTGAGTCGACGAAGGTGACATGCGACGCTCCACGACTCAGGGCTTCGATTCCCAGCGCCCCGGAGCCGGCGCAGAGATCCACCACGCGCGCATGGGGCACATCGAACTGGATGATGCTGAACCATGCCTCCCGGACGCGATCACCGGTCGGCCGGACACCGCCTGCCGACGGCACGCTGATCTGACGGCCACGCCAGCTTCCACCGATGATCCGCATGGCTCAGCGCCGCACGTCGAGCAGCTGCAGTTGCAACCGGTCGGCGCCCTTGTAGTCGTCGCGATCGAGCCGGAAGGCCAGATCCACGGGCGTCGCCGGATCGAGCAGCCTGGCGCGCTCGCCGAGACGCCAGCCGATCGCGGCAATCGAGGCCCGTTCCGTGGCGACGGAGGTGCGCACGCCATCGGTGCTGCCAATTCTCCGAGGCGCGGTCTCGATGCGCGCGGCCCGCAATGCCAGTGTCGGCATCGGATTCCCCATCCCATGCGGTTCAAAGTACTGCAGCAGCCGTTCCAACTCGTCGGTGACATCGGATTCCCGGACCTCGAGATCGATCCGTTGTTCCGGGACCAGATCATCGGCCGTCAGCTGTGCGCGCGCCACCGCATTGAACGCCTCCTGCAGCAAGGGGACGCGCTCCCGTGCGACCGTGATGCCGGCGGCCGCCCGGTGGCCGCCGAAACGAATCAGATGCTCCCGGCAGGCCGTCAACCCGCCATGCAGATCAAATGCGCCAATCGACCGCCCGCTGCCCTTCCCGGTGTCTCCCTCGAGCGCCACCATCACCACAGGACGCGACACCTGCTCCACGATCCGCGATGCGACGATGCCGATCACGCCGGCGTGCCAACCCTGCCGCGCAAGGATGAGCCCATACGTCTCATCGAGATCGATCGTGTCGACGATGCGCATCGCCTCATCCAGCGTCGACTTGTCGAGCGACTGGCGACGCAGATTCAGCTCCTCGAGTTCGCGCGCTATCTCGTTGGCCACGCCCGGATCGTCGGTCAGCAGCAACTCGACGCCGCGCATCGCGCTACCCAGTCGCCCTGCCGCATTCAGGCGCGGCCCCAGGATGTAGCCGATCCGTCCGGCGGTCAGCGGCTTGCCCTCGAGTCCCGACGCACGGATCAGCGCCCGGAGGCCGACGTTCGTCGTCTTGCCCATCAGCTTCAATCCGTAGCGCACGAACACACGGTTCTCGCCGCGCAACGGCGCCAGATCGGCGACGGTCGCCAGTGCCACCAGATCGAGCAGACTGAACACGAAGCCATCGCTGCCGCCCATGGCACGCGACAACGCCAGCGCGAGCTTGAAGGCAATGCCCACTGCGGCGAAGTCCTTGTCCGGCGAGGTGCACCCTGGCTGTCTGGGATTGAGCACTGCCACGCATTCCGGGAGCGGCCCGCCCGGCAGGTGATGATCGCTGACGATGACATCGATTCCCGCCGCGTTCAGTGCTGCGATCGCCGGCAGCGCACTCGTTCCGCAGTCGGCCGTCAGCACGACGCGCGCACCTGCCGCAACTGCGGCTCGCACGCCGGCATCGGTGAGATCGTAGCCGTCAGTCAGCCGGTGCGGGATGAACGGCACGACGCGCGCACCGAGCTGCCGTAGCGCGCGCGTGAGCAGCGCCGTACTGCACATGCCGTCGACGTCATAGTCGCCATGAACGAGGATCGTGTCGCCTGCGCGAATCGCGCGCTCCAATCGCTCCACCGCGGCGGTCATCCCCAGCAGTGTGTACGGATCGCTGATCTGCTCGAGCCGCGGTCGCAGAAACCGCTTGGCCGCATCCGCATCCCCGTAGCCGCGCTGCGCCAACAACTGGCAGAGCACCTCCGGCATCGACAACTCGGCCGCGAGGCGCTGCACGACGCCCGCATCAACGGATGGCGGAGCCAACCAGCGGGACGGTGGACGAACGCGGGAGGCGGGAGGTGGCATGGGTGGCAACGTACGAGTCGGAGTGGGCTCGAACAACACAAAAGGGTGCAATGACCCGCGCCCGTCAGGCGCGGCGTGGTTAGGTACGGAATCGTTCAGCCCGCAGGGTGCGTCGCTCGACACGAAGCGCCTCCCGCTCCACCTCCAGCGCCCGCCGCGCCTCCGGCACGCTGTCACGGATCTGGAGGTCGAGGTCGCGCAGGGTCCGATCGAGGTGCCGCACACGGAACTGCCGCACCGCCCCCTCGAGAACCTGCGACCCAGCTGACGGCGCCAGTTCATCCTTCCGCGCCACGACTTCGAGAAACACGTCGAGCGCGAACGGGGCATCCGTCTCCAGTGCCAGTTCGACGGTGTCGAGTGGCTCATCGGCACCGAGCTTCAGGAGCGTGTCATAAATGGCGCGAAGCCGATCATCCTCGAAGAGTGCCGCGTCAATCTGTTCCGATGCATCACGTACCCAGTTGCGATCCGTGATCAGCAGCGCAACCACCGACAACTCGGGACCGGCGACCAATCCGTTGCTGGCAGCGCGCGGCCGAGCGGAATCCATCTTCCAGCCGGTCTCCTGGCGCTTTCTCTGCCACTTGCCCCGTGGCGGGGCGTCGAGCGGTGGTGGCGGCACCTTCGGAACTTCGTGTACGTCGTCCCGATACTCGGCATCGTAAATGTGCGGGTCGTCAGTTGCGGCACCTTGCGCGCGCATGCTTGCGCCAGGCGCAGTCCGTGGGCGCGCGAGCGATATCGGCAGCGCGGCTCCCGAGCGATGGCGCTGCGGTTTTGCCATCTCGGAGTCGATCACGGCGACCGGCACATGCGTCACCGCGGAGAGGCGCGCCAGATACAGCGCGCGCGTCACGACGTCCGCGGTTGCAAGGATGGTCGGGATCACCTTGTCGATTGCCGAGCGCGCCTTCGTCAGATCGCGGAAGTATCCGCGCTGATCCAGCAGCTGGAGCTGACGCTCGAAGATGTCCGTACCCGCGTGCAGTGCCTTGTCGAGAGCGGCGCGACCATACTTCACGATGAACGTGTCGGGGTCATCACCTTCTGGCAGCGTCACCACACGCACTGCGGCGTTCTGCTTCAACAATTCCTTCCCGGCCTTGAACGTTGCGTTCTGGCCCGCCTTGTCGCTGTCATAGAGCAGAAAGACGTTCCTCGTATAACGTGTCAGCAGTTGCGACTGCCCTTCGGTCAGCGCCGTGCCAAGACCGGCGACGGCCTGGGTCGCCCCTGCCAGATGACACCGAATCACATCCATGTACCCCTCGACCACCAGCGCCTGATCTTCCTTGCGCAGGGAATTTTTCGCCCAGTGCAGTCCGTACAGCAACTGCCCCTTGCTGAAGATCGGAGAATCGGACGAGTTGAGGTACTTCGGCTCACCAGGGCCGATCAGCCGTCCGCCGAATCCGACCGGATGCCCGGCCGCATCGTGGATCGGAAACATCACACGGTTGCGGTACCGTGCGCGTACGCGCCCGTCCTCTTCCCGCCTGGACAGCAGGCCGGCATCGAGCAGTTGCAACTCGGTATAGCCAAGCGCCCCGAGCTTTGCGCGCAGGAGATCGGCGTCGGCCGGTGCGTATCCAACCTCGAACCGGTCACAGGCGGCGCGATCCAGCCCGCGGGCGGCCAGGTACGCTTGTGCACCGGCCCCCGCCGTCGACCAGAGCGACTCCCGGAAGAAGTCGGCTGCCGCGCCGAGCAACGCCCACACCGGTTCACGCGTGTCCCGTGCGTCCTCGCGCGAGCCGCGTGTCTCAACGATCACGATCCCTGCGCGATCCGCCGCCGCGCGCACGGACGTCGGCCAGTCCATCCCACCATGCTTCTGCAGGAAGGTGAACACGTCACCGCTTTCACCACACTTGAAGCAGTGGTACGTGTTGGTTTTCGTCGACAGGCTGAAGTTCGGATTCTTCCCGCCGTGAAACGGACACGGGCCGCGAAAGTCGTGCCCGACACGACGCAGCTTGACCACTTCGCCGATGATCGCGACGAGATCCGCCGCGTCGCGGATACGTTCGATGGTTTCCTGCGGAATCATGGCGACGGGTCCCTGAGCGAATGCCGGTCAGCGCAGTTCGGCGATCGTCACACCAGCACCACCTTCGTTCCACAATCCCATCCGGTGCGCCGACACGCGCGATTCGTTCCGCAACATCAGGGTGACACGCTCGCGGAGCGCCCCCGTCCCCTTGCCGTGAATGATGCGCAGTTCCTTGAGGTCGGACCGGACCGCGGTATCGATCGCTCGCGAGACGAAGTCATCGATTTCACTCACCCGCATACCACGAAGATCGACTTCGCCGGCACCCATTGGAGGACCGACGTCATCGTCCGGGTTGCTGATGGCGATGGTGACCGACGCACGGTCCGGCTTCTTGCCGGTGGTGCGAAGCGTGGCGATCGGGAAACTCATCTTCAGCGCACCGATCGCTACGGTACCCTGCCCGTTCCGCACATCGATCAGAGTGCCGATGCGATTCCCGAATGCACTCGCCTCGACCAGTTCACCCACCTCAGGCAGGCGCTCGAGTCCACCGCGACGCTCGCGCGCCACCTCCGCCGCCCGGCTGCGCTGTTCATCCAGCAGACGCTCCAGTGCCTGGCCCTGTGTCTGCGCTTCCAGTTCGATGACGCGCCGCGCGCCCCGGGCGGCACTCTCGATTCCGTCCGCGCCCTTAGCCTTCAGCTCGGCGATCACAGTCTCGATCGTCTGCCGAGCCTCCAGCAGATGCGCGCGCGCCGATTTGCGAGACTCGCGTTCCAGCTCGCGCTCCTTTTCGCGCAGCGTGCGTTCACGTGCGGTCAGTGCTCCCGTCTGCAATTCGGCGTCGGTCAGCAGACGCTCCAGCTGCACTTCACGCTGCGCCAGCGCCTCGTCACGCGTTTCGAGATCCGCCAGCAGCCGATGCACATCGCGCTCCACCTGTGGCACGCGCTGCTCGGCACGATCCAGCACATCGTCGGGCAGGCCGAGACGTCGCGCAATGCTCAGCCCATACGATCGGCCCGGAATCCCCTTCAGGAGCCGATACGTCGGTGCCAGCAGTACGGCATCGAATTGCAGCGATGCGTTCACCACGCCGGGCACTTCCGCTGCCAGCTCCTTCAGCGCACCGAGGTGCGTCGTCGCAACCGTCAGCGTTCCGCGACGCGTGAGGGCTTCGAGAATCGCGCCACCCAGGGCGGCCCCCTCGAGCGGATCGGTGCCCGAGCCGAGTTCGTCGATCAGTACCAGGGAACGATCAGTCGCTCCACGCAGAATCTCGCGCTGATGCACCAGGTGCGCGCTGAAGGTGGACAGGTTCGCTTCGAGTGACTGTTCGTCACCGACGTCCGCAAAACAATCATCCACGATCGGCAGGCGACTCTCCGGACCGACTGGAGCTGGAATCCCACTCTGCATCATGGCGCAGAACAGGCCGAGTGCCTTGAGTAGTACCGTCTTGCCACCGGTGTTCGGGCCCGAGATCAGCAATGTGTGCTCGTCGGGCAACAGCATCAGATCGAACGGCACCACGATCGCGTTCCTGGCCAGCAACAACGGATGCCGACCAAAACGAACCTGCAGACCATCGGACGGCTCGCCCAGTTCGGCGGGCTCGCACCCGAACTCATTGGCATACCGCGCACGGGCATACAACACGTCCAGCTCAACCAGCGCCGCAAACGCTTCGAGCATCGCCGGTTGCAGCGGGCGCACGTTGTCGCTGAGTTCGCGCAGAATCCGCTCGACCTCGCGCTGCTCCTCCGATTCGAGTTCGCGGATCCGGTTCCCGAACTCGACCGCCGCCGGCGGCTCGATGAAGACGGTGGCGCCGGTCCCTGAGGAATCGTGCACGATGCCACCAAGCGCGGCCCGCGCGTGCGACTTGACGGGGATCACATAGCGACCGTTCCGCACGGTAACCGACATGTCAGTCACCTGATGATTCGGCTCGAGCTGGGCCATGATGCGTTCCAGCAGTCGGACCAGTTCGCCCTGAGCGCCCATCAGCTCGCGACGCAGCCGTCTCAGGGCCGGCGATGCATCGTCACGCACGGATCCATCGCCGTCGATGGCACGGTCGATGGCGTCCTCATCGCGCTGCGCCGAGATCAGGCGCGCGGCGAACGGCAGCAGATATGCTGTTGCCATCGGAGGCCGCCGTGGATCACGCAGCGCCGATTGCGTGCGACGACTCGAACGGAGGAGTATCGCGATGGCCGTCAGCTGCGCGCCGTCGAGCGCCGCCCCCTCGAGCCGCAGCCGCACCAGCCCCTGTCGCGCATCCGGAATCGGCTCAGGCGACCAGCCGCCCTCAGCGCTCAGCGCGGCACGCATCGCCTGCACGCGTGCGTGCTCCAGCGCCAACCACTCGCGGTCGGTGCGTGGCCGCAGGGCCCGTACGGCGACCGCACCCAGCACCGACGATGCGCGATCGGCGACGACGTCGAGGACCCGTGGAAACTCGAGAACGGCGAGAGCGTGAGTATTCACAATCTGAAAGATGGAGCGCGTGGTGAGACATGGCAGTGGCGCCATCGAGGGCGCGGCGCCGAGACCACCGTGGACGCAAACCGGCCCGACTGCTCAGAACTCGGAGCGATCGGGCCGGCGCAACCTGTGGGAAGCAGCAGTACGACTAGACGAGCTTCGCCAATTCCTCTCGAACAATCGCGTTGATCACACTCCCCTCGACCTGACCCTTGAAGCGCGGCAGGACCTTGCCCATCACCTGGCCCATCTGGATCACGCCACTGGCGATGACCTCGATGACAGCGCTTCGAATCAGCGCCGGGTCGACTGGGGCAGGGAGATACCGCTCGAGGAGCACGATTTCGTCGGCCTCCTTTTGCGCCAGCTCCAGACGGTTTGCAGTCGTATACTGCTCGACCGAATCCCGTCGCTTCTTGATGCCCTTGCGAAGCACATCAATGACATCCCAATCCTGCACGTCGCGCTTCTCCTCGTTCTCGATCACGCGAACCCGCTCCTTGACCTCGGCAATGACGGTACTGAGCAGCAGCAGCATCGGTTTGTCCTGCGCCTTACGAGCGGTGACCAGATCACCGCTCAGTCGGGTGTGTATCTCGGTCGGCAAACTTAAAACGACCGCGTGCGACGGTTCTTGCGGGTGGCCGCATTCATCTTGCGCTTGCGCTTCTCAGACGGTTTCTCGTAGTGACGATGTTTGCGGAGATCCGAAAGGATCCCTGCCTTCTCGCACTTCTTCTTGAACCGCTTGAGCGCGCGCTCGAAGTTCTCGTCTTCGTGGATGACGACTTCTGCCAAAAGCTTCTTCCCCCCTTCGTGGCGTTGGTTGCGCCGGTTCGAGTTCTGTGAGGTTAGCCATCAAAGATAGCCACTTAACGCACGCTGCGTCAACAACTTGGCTGATCTGACCTGACGAGCCTCAACAGAAAAGCCGTCTGGCTTGGCTCCTGCTCAGCCCGGTGGCCAGAGAAGCGGCCGACCCGCCAGCAGATGTGCATGCAGGTGATGCACCGTCTGTCCACCGTCCGCCCCCGTGTTCATGACCACGCGATAACCGGCCTCTTCCACACCCAGGCTCCGCGCAACCTCTGCGGCCATCAGGACTACCCGGCCCACGACCAGTGGGTCGGTCATGTCAGCCAGAGACGAGATGTGCCGCCTCGGGATCACCAGGATGTGCGTTGGTGCCTGAGGGCTGATGTCCCGAAAGGCGAGGCAGTCATCGCTTTCCGCAACGATCTGCGCCGGGATCTCCTTCCGGACAATGCGGCAGAACAGGCAATCAGACATTCGGTGCTGCTCCGTTCGAGACGATAGCGAGCTGCGAGCGGACAATCCCCAAGGCAACGATGGCGGCCGTTTCCATCCGGAGAATCCCACCGGCGATCGCGACCCGGTGGAAACCCGCCTCAACCAGTTTCTCGGCTTCGTCAGTCTCGAATCCGCCCTCCGGCCCGACGGCGAGAACGACCGGCACGGTCAGGGCGACCGCGGCGATCGGCGCTCCCTCCGGGTCGAGGAGCAACCGAGTCCCCTCAGCCGGCAAGGCAGCGATGGCGCGCTCGGCGTTCGACTCCGTGAACCGCTGCGGAAGCCAGGCGCCCTCGCTCTGAAGCAGGGCTCCGATCATCCGAGACTCGACTTTCTGTGCGAACATGGGGCCTTCGCCGCGACCCGCGACGCTGCGCGACCGGCGCCACAAGACGGGTCGCCACGTCGTGACACCGAGTTCCGTCGCTTTCTCCGCCAGGAGCAGCATGCGCTCCTTGTCCGCCACCGGCACCAGCAGGTGGACGGGCGGCAGCGGTGGTGGGCACCGCGGTGATGCAATCTCTAGTTCGAGGTGATGCCTGGCCATCCGCACCAGCGTGCCGCTGGCAGTCGTCCCCGTGCCGTCGCGCACCGTCACCGGCGTGCCAATAGCGAGGCGACGGACACGCGCGTGATGCGCCGAGTCTTCACCGAGCACCAGTGCGCCGGGCGAGAGCAGAGGCTCCGCAGAGAAGAAGTGTGCTACACCCGGACGATGGTCGCGCTCCACCACTCACCCTCGCTGTCATCGGCGACCAATCGCCATCCCGTCGCGTTCAGGTGACGCAGCATCTCGATCCGCTCCGTCTGAAGGATCCCGCTGATGATCACAACGCCGTCGGCGGACAGACACCGCGCGACGACCGGCAGCATTTCGACATGTACACTCGAAATGATGTTTGCGAGAACCACGCGCGCCGGTGCAAAGAACGGCAGCAGGACCGATGCATCGCCACACAGCAGGTGGACCCGATCGGCGACGCCGTTGCGAGCGACGTTTTCCTCGGCATTTGACATCGCGTCGTCGTCGAGTTCAATCGCAATCACCCGTGCCGCACCACCCTTTGCCGCGGCAATCGCCAGCACCGCGCTGCCTGCGCCAAGATCTGCGACCACGTCACCGTGACGGAGCACGGCAGGCAGAAGCCGCAAGACGCCGCGCGTCGTGGCATGCTCCCCCGTGCCGAAGGCCATGCCCGGTTCGACGATGATCGTTCGTGCCGGATCAAACTGATCCGCCAGCCACGGCGGTGTGATGACGAACGCACCGAGATCGTGTGCCTGCACGGTGCCATGGAGTGCAGGGGCGGCCGTCGACGCGTCGAGCGGTGTGACGAGCATCTGAGCAGCCGGATCGGCGCGGATCACTTCGGCGCGCAGAAAGACAAGATCATGGTCGTCCGGCATGTGCGTCACAAAGCTCAGGCCATCTTCCAGCAGTCCTTCCGCGCCACCGCTGAAGAGCGCGGCGGCGACCGCGTCGCGCAGCGCGTCATGGGATGGCGTCACACGTAACGTCTGCCAGGCAATCGCCGTCATGCGCCCAGCACTTCCTTCATTCTCGACCACAAACTCTTGTTGCGCTCAGTCGGCGCATTCCCGTGCAGTTCCGCCAGCCGATTGAGGAGCTTCTTCTCCTCATCGGTGACCGTGGTTGGCGTCCAGACCTGTACCCGGACGTGCATGTCTCCTGTCCCGCTCGCGTTGACGCGCGGCAGTCCCTTTCCCCGCAGGAAGAACAGGTGCCCGCTCTGCGTGCCCGCAGGCACCTTGACCTTGAATGCATTGCCGGTCACGCCGGGAACGACCAGCTCGACGCCCATGACGAGCTGCGGATAGGTCACCAGCATTTCCGTATAGAGATCCTCTTCATCACGCTCAAAACGCGGATCGTCTTCGACCTCGAAGACGACCAGTACGTCACCCTTGCCACCGCCGCGTGATCCCACGTTGCCGACGCCGCGCAGGGTCATGTACTGACCGGTTGCGACGCCAGCCGGAATGCGAACGTGAATGGACCTGTCGACACGGACACGGCCGTCACCCTTGCATTTCCGGCAGGGCGATGCCACGACCGTGCCTTCGCCGCTGCAGGTCGGGCAGGCGGCGACGCTGACGAATTGTCCGAAAAAGCTGCGCTGTGCACGACGCACTTCGCCCGTGCCGCCGCAGGTCGCGCAGCGCTGCGGCGTCGACCCCGCTTCCGCGCCCGTGCCGGTGCAGGTCTCGCACGTATCGAGCACCTTGAGGACGATGTCCTTTTCGATGCCGGTCGCGACTTCGGCAAGCGTGAGTGCTACCCCCACCTTGATGTCGCCACCCTGCCGAGCACCGCTCGAACCACCGCGTCCACCGAACATGTCGCTGGCGCCAAAGCCGAAGTCGCGCATGAAGATGTTCAGCGCTTCGCTCAGGTCCACGTGCTGATAGCCCGCTCCCTGCGCGCCACCGCGGAGTCCTGCCTCGCCGTAGCGATCGTAGGCCGCGCGCTTCTGCGGCTCACGGAGCACATCGTAGGCTTCCGTAATCTCCTTGAACTTCTCTTCGGCTTCCTTGGCCCCACCATTCTTGTCCGGGTGGTACTGCATCGCCAGCCTGCGGTATGCTTTCTTGAGCTCGTCTTCAGACGCCGTCTTCTCGACGCCCAGAGTCGTGTAGTAGTCAGCCATCGGTCACATCAGGAGAGATATCGAACACCGGAACGTTCCGGCGCGACGAACGAATCCCGGGCATCATGAAACACGGCGCCCGGAACGGAGGAAGATCACCAGACAGGACTTTTGACGCCACCCAGCCAGCTCGGCCGGTGGCCAAGGGCGATGGGGGAGGTAACCCTGCGTCCCCTCAAAGCATATCGGACAGGAGTCGCGAGGCGTGGCCGACCAGGGACATCACCTTGCGGTAAGGCATACGTGTCGGACCGATGACCCCGATGACACCGCTGAGCGACCCGAAATGGTACTCTGCCGTCACGATGGTGAACCGGTTGAGCAGCGGGTCACCGTGCTCGTTGCCGATGGTGATCGTGATGCCCGGCTGCGGTGACCGGCTCCGGAGCACGTCGGCGATGTGCGCTGGTGCCTCCGTGAACGCCAGCAGTTTGCGCATGCTGTCGCCGGTCGCGAACTCTGGATGCTCCGCCAGCAACGACGGCTGGCCGAGGACGACGGCGACATCCTCCGATCGAGCTGCGCTGGCGAAGTACTGCTCTCCTTCCTCGACAAAGATGTTGAGCAGCTCGGCCGCGTCGACATGCGTTTGCGCGTCACGCAGCCGAACGGCCAGCGACGAGCGAATTTCGCGCAGGGTAAGACCCCCAAGCCGCTCATTCAGTACCAGACCCACCACCCCGATGGCGTCGTCCGGTATCTCGATCGGCAGCTCGATGTAGATCGACCGGGCAACGCCGCGCTCGAGCGCGAGGACCATCAGCAGCCGATCGCTGGCCAGGCGTACCAACTCGACGCGCTTGAGTATCGCCGCATCCAGTTGCGGTCCGAGTGCCACCCCGAGCTCCTGCGTCAGCACCCCGAGCGACTGCGCGGCGCGGCGAAGAATGGACTCGATCGCGGTGCTGGCTCCACTGAGTTCCTCGCCGAGGACGGCTTCCTCGGCCGTCTTCAGCACCGGCACATTGAGGAGGGAATCCACGTACGCTCGATACGCCAGATCGGTCGGAATGCGTCCGGCGGACGCATGCGGATGGAAGAGGAACCCCTTCTCTTCCAGATCGCTCATCGTGTTGCGGATCGTGGCCGGCGAGACACCGAGCCCGAAGCGTCGCGAGAGGGTTCGTGAGGCAGCCGGCTCGGCGGTCTCCACATAACTCTGGATGACCGCTTCGAGGACCAGACGTTCGCGATCCGTGAGTTCGGGCTGCATGTGCATACTGAACAGCTAGCTACTTGAGGGCTTGAGCGGCAGTGAGGGCGGCCGCAAGACCGTCAAGTCGCAGCCACCCGAGGGGGGTGAGCACCACGCGATTTCCGGTGACGATCGCCCAGCCAGCCGAGACCCACCGACCGACAATCGCGGCATCGCCGGGGCGGAGTTCGAACCCTGCGGTCGTTCGGAGTCCGAGGTAGACGGCCTCGAGGCCGGCTTCACCAGGACCGATTGGCTCACGTCCGGAGACCGGGTCGAGCCCCCCGACCGCTTCGGTGCGCCAGGCGGTGTAGGCGGCCAGATTCCATCTACGACTTTCACCGTCGAAGCCATGCGCGGACGGTCCGAATCCAAGGTATGGAACTCCCTGCCAATAGGCACGGTTGTGCCGCGCATGGTGACCTGGCTGCGCGAAGTTGGAGACTTCGTAGTGATCGTACCCCGCCGCAACCGCCGCGTTGTGCGCACGCAGGAACTCCGTTTCGTACGCGGACTCATCGACCGCTTGCACCTCTCCGCGCTCACTCCACCGTCCGAGTGCGGTACCTGGTTCGACCGTCAGCCCATACAATGAGAGGTGGGGTGGCGCCTTGGACAACGCGAGGTCGAGATCGCGCGCCCAGTCACGCTGCAGCGACTCCGGAAGCGCGAAGATGAGATCGAAGCTCCAGCTGGCGAACTGGGCCTCCCGCAGGAGGTGCACGGCCACATCAATCTGCTCGGCGGAGTGTGAACGATGCATCCACGCGAGGACCGCCGGATCGAACGTTTGTGCTCCGAGGGATACCCGCGTGATTCCGGCGCGCCGCCATGCCGCTGTCGCCGTCGACGTCACGTCATCGGGATTCGCTTCCAGCGTCACCTCTGCCGCAGCGTCCCAGCTGAACCATCGTCGCAGCAGGTCGAGCATGCGCGCCACACCGTCGGGGCCGAGATGTGAGGGAGTACCGCCACCGAAGTAGAGTGTCTCGATCGGTTGCGGCGACGTCTGCGCCGTCAATCGGATGCTGAGCTCCGCTTCGAGCGCGCCGAGAAACTCAGCCACGGGGACATCCCGTCGCACAGTGATGGCGAAATCACAGTAGCTGCATCGTCGTGCACAGAACGGGACGTGCACATACACGCGCCGGGGCGGCTGACTCATGCCCGATGCAATGCGCCGGAATTCGTCGCGCGTACCAGACCCTTTAGTTCGAGCGTTGTGACAGCGGCGAGACAGGCATCGGCCGCCCAGCCGGCGCGCTCCACCACCACGTCCAGATCCAGCGGTGCGGCGCCGAGAACGTCCCAGATGGCGCGCTCCGGCGGCGTCAGGCTGGGTGGCGGCATCACGTCGTGGCGGTCTGCACGCGTCACGTGCAAGAGTGCGAGTGCATCGTCGGTCGACGCAATCACGTGCGCCCCATCGCGCAGCAGCTCATTGGAGCCAAGGCACGATACGGAATCGAAGGCGCCGGGGACGGCGGCGACGGCCCGGTTGAGTTTTTCTGCAGCCATGGCGGTGAGGAGCGCTCCGCTCCTGTGGCCGGCCTCGACGACGATCGTGAGCTGGGTGAGCGCCGCGATCAGTCGATTGCGCTCCGGGAACGACCCACGCGTGGCACGTTGCCCGGGAGGAAACTCCGTCAGCAGCAGGCCATCGCGCGAAATGCGTTGTTGCAACCCGCGGTGATCGGACGGATAGGCGATATCGATGCCCGTACCGATGACGGCAGCGGTTGCGCCGACGCAGTCGAGCGCGCCCGTGTGCGCTGCCGCATCGATCCCGCGCGCCAGGCCACTGACGACGAGTACGCCGGCATCGGCGCACTCGCGCGCGATCCGCGCAGCCGCGCGCAGGCCGGTCGCGGTGGCATGGCGAGTCCCGACGATCGCAACGGCGGGGCGACGGAGCAGCGCGAGATTGCCAAGTGCGTAGACCACCGGCGGCGCAGGGGCAAGGTCTGCCTGCTCGCACGCCGTCAGGTCGTGCAGCGCGTCGGGATACGTCTCCTCGCCGTAGACAACAAGCGACACGCCAAGTCGTTCCGCTCGTGCAATCGCGTCGTTGGCATCGGACGCCGCCGCTGCGCGTTCTGGGCTCTCGCCGATACGCGTCAGCGCGGCTGCCGCACTCCCGTGCTCGCGAACTCGGCGATGCCACTCGCCCTTTCCGATGCGAGGCAGGCCAAGCAGCGTCAGCGCATCGCGTGCTGAGACGCCCACGGATTCACGCCGCATCAGCACTGGTCACGGCAGCACCTGCTCCGCGGCACGAGTGGCGGCGTCGTTGGCGTGACGCATGGAGAGCAACTTGCGCCAGCAGGTGTCGAGGAAGTGATCGAGATGTGTGCGGCTGGCGGCGCTGAGCGAAATGATCGCAAAGGCGCCCGGCGCATCCAGCTCGGGCACGTAGTCGTCCTCGCCCATCAGATCCAGCTTCGAGAACACGACAAAGTGCGGCGTGGCCGCCAGCTCCGCCGAGTAGGACGAGATTTCCGCCCGCAGCTGATCATACTCGGCCTGCCAGTCCATCGCGTCGATCGGAATGATGAACGCCAGAATGCGCGTCCGCTCGATGTGCCGCAGAAACTGCAGCCCGAGCCCCTTCCCGGTCGATGCGCCCTCGATGATGCCGGGAATGTCGGCAACCACAAAGCTGCGATGATCGCTCATCGGCACCACACCGAGGTTCGGCGACAGCGTCGTGAACGGGTAGGCAGCAATCTTCGGTCGCGCCGCCGAGATGACTGAGAGCAGCGTCGACTTTCCGGCGTTGGGAGCACCGACCAGCCCGACGTCGGCGATCAGCTTGAGTTCCAGAATGACCTGTCGTTCTTCGCCCTCCTCGCCGGGCTGCCACTCCCGTGGCGACTGGTGCGTTGCCGTCGCAAAGAACGCGTTCCCCTTTCCGCCGCGTCCGGCCCGTGCGATCAGAATCTGCTGGCCGTGCTCGAGGACTTCTCCGAGCTGATCCTTCGTTTCGGCATCAAGGACAATCGTGCCGGGAGGCACCGGCATGATGATGTCGGCCCCGCTGCGCCCCGTCTTGTTGTTTCCCTCCCCATGCTGACCGCGCTCCGCCGCCCAGCGATCGCGGTAGGTGTAGTCGAGCAGCGTCGTCAGGTTGGCGTCGGCACGGAGGTACACGTTGCCGCCCATGCCACCGTCACCGCCGTCCGGGCCACCTTGCGGAACAAACTTCTCGCGACGGAAGGACGTCGCGCCGGAGCCACCGGTTCCGGCCGCAATGCGGACGACGACGCGATCGATGAAATCGTTATGGACGCTCATGACGGCCCCTGGGCCTGTTCGGTGTGTGCATTACGCACGTGATTCCACAGCATGCGATAACGCCGCAGCGTGTCGTCATCGAGAAGATCACTCAGTGCGTCAAGCGTACCGAGCACCTGTGACGGTGTGGCGCCGACGTTCAGCGCACCATGAAAATGCGAGTGCAATTGCCGATCCTGCTGCGCCAGCGCGCAGACCGCCACCACGCAGAGCTCCCGCCGGATGAGATCGAGGCCCTGTCGACTGAGGATCTTTCCGTATCCGTCCGTGATCATCCAGTGCTCGAGCGCGGGGTGGAGCGCGGTGATATTCACCCGCAATTTGTCGTACATGTCGCCGTACACCGTGGCACAGGTGAGCTCACCACGATCGCGCCAGATATCTGTGTTGCCAAGGACGTTGGCATCGGCATCGGCATCCGACGGCGGCGCCAATGTCTGCGAAATTCTTCGCCACTGTCGCGCGGCATTCAACGTCCGCGGGAATCCGGCGAACAGATACGATTGCAGGATCACTTCTTCCACCCACAGAGTCGGCAAGGAGCGAGCCTCGGCCAGATGTTCGCGCAATTGACGTTCAGACCCCGCGCCGATGATGGCGGCAAGGCGCACCAGGCAACGGGTCTGGTCGTCAAGCTCTGCAAGTGTAGCGGTAGGAGTCGGTGAGACTGTCATCGGAATGTCAGGAATCGATTCATAATCACGCAACAGGACGGACATTCCCAACCGCGTCGCCACGTGTGTCGTGAATGGTCGTCACAAGCAGATCGTGAAGACGAGGTGAGAGCGTGCCCGGCAAGGCGTCGAGGTGCTGCAGCAGACGGAGCACGGCCGGATACTGCGCGCGAGCCTGACCGTCGGCGACTTTGATCGCGAACCCGATCGCCCGGTCGCGGAGCAACACGGTGTGCACACCCTCCGCACCGATCTTCGCGACGACGGCGCCGTCGGTCTCCTGCATGAGCACCGTGTCGAAGCGATCCGTTCCACCCACCAGAAAGGGATGTGTTCCCATCGCGCCGAGGATTCGAGCCGCGGCCGTGGTGTCGCTGGCGGCGCGAGACAGCCGGGCATAGGCGAGCGCCATCTGGTGCAGTGCGAGAATGAAGACCGGCACGCCACAGCCGTCGGTTGCGATGTCCAGCGCGCCGGAGTCGAGGCCCGTCCACGGCTGCAACCGGCGGCGGATCGCCAGCTGCAACGGGTGCGATGGAACCTCATAACCTGCGGTCGACCAACCGTTGGCCTGCGCTGCCGCAAGCATCGCGGCGTGCTTGCCGGAGCAATTGTTATGGAGCCGGCCTGGCGCCTGCCCGCGCTCCCGAAGCTGCGCCGTCCCGCGGGGGGTCAGCGGCTCGTGCGCGCCGCAGGCCAGATCCGCCTCGCCAAGGCCGATCGACCGCAGCATCGAGGCCGCGAGTGCGACGTGTTCTTCCTCCCCACCGTGCGAGGCGCAGGCGAGGGCCAGCTCGGCATCGCCCCAGCCGAGCGTGTCGAGGTGCCCCGCCTCGACGAAGGGATACACCTGCAATGGCTTCGCGCACGAGCGCCATGGCGCGATCAGGTCCGGCGAGCCGGCGCTCGCCAACAAGGCGCCGTCGGCACCCATCACCGCAGCGTGCACTGCGTGGCGCGACTCCACCGCGGAACCGCGTGTGACGACGACGTCGAGGTCGAGCGTCCTCATCGTGGCAGGAGCTCGCCCGGGAGGGAGAGGATGTCGAACATCCCTCTAAGCTACTCCGCCGGGGCGCTCCGACCCGGCTCGGCACCGCTCATCGCCCAAATCGCACCGGTGAGAATCAGGAGCCCCCCGGCCACGGTCCAGCCGTCTGGTCGCTCGCCGATGGCTGGAATCACCATCGCCAGCAGCGAGGCACCAACCGGCTCACCGAGTACCGTCAGGTTGACGACATGGGCCGGCAGGTGGCGCAACGCCCAGTTCATCCCGGTGTGGCCAAGGAGCATTGGCCCTGCCGCAAGCGCAGCAAAAATCGCCCACTCCGACGCCGGATAGGGCCCGAAGTTCTCTCCGCGAAGGAGGGCGAGTGTCAGAATCGCCAGCGTACACCAGCCATAGACGAGCGAAACGTATGGCACCAGGTCGAGCGTCGCGCGAAGGCGGCGGCCGGCCAGATAGTAGAGCGTCGCCGTGACCGCGCCGAGGAGCGCGAGCAGATCGCCGAAAAGCTGCGGAGGCAGACCGAAGGGGGCGACCGTCTCGAGTCCAGCGCTGCTGGCACCGCCGAGCAGGGCCGGCGCCGCGACCAGCAGCGCGCCGCCGATCCCGACGACCAGGCCGAGCATCTGGCGCCGGGTCATGGCCTCCTTCAGCAACATGGTGGAGCCAAGCGCCACCATCGCCGGCTGCAGGTTCACGAGGACGACCGATGCCGCCACGGTCGTATAGGTCAGGGATGCGCTCCAGCTCCAGAAATGGAGCGCAAGCATCCCGCCCGCCCCAGCCGCTATGGCGTGCTGTCGTGGCGAGAGTTCTCGCCACGCGCGCCACTCGCCACGGCGCACGAGCAGCAGCAGCAACACCGTTTCGGCGATGACCAGCCGCCACGCCGTGACAATGAGGGGCGCGGCGCTCGAGAGCCGGATCAGCGGCCCGGCCAGCGAGATACCCAACACCGCGACGCCAAGCACAACGCCGGCCTGACGCCGCCGCGACGGTGTGAGGAGTGGGGGCGAAGCGGCGGGCATCAGCGTCCCCTAGAAGAGACGCACAGCGCCCTTCGTGTATCGCGACGGATTGCGCTTCACGTCGGCGGCCAGGCTATCGAGCGATGCCATGACACGAAGGAGTCGGTCGTACAACTCGCGCTCCACGAAGAGCTGCCCCGCCGTTCCACGACCGGCATTCAGCCCTCGCACCAGTGAATCGACGCCAGTGGTCGCCCGCCGCAGCCGCGTCAGAAAGGCGGTGTCGCGCTGCAGCTGCGCGATCACGCCCGCACGATCATTCAACAGTGACGCCGCGCTGTCGAGTGCCACGGCGGCACGCGTGACGCTGCCGTAGAGCGTTGTATCGCGCAACATGCGTCCGAGTGTTCCCCGCCCGCTCTGCACCTGCAAGAGCACCTGGTCCGCGCGATGCACCGTCTGCAGGAGCGTGTCATACAGACCGGCATCGGTGAAGAGCCGACCGACCGTGCCGTCGCCCTTCTTCAGTTTCGCGGCGATGGCGCGCAGGTCACCGCTCACCACCGTCACGGCCCGCAGCGCGGTGTCCGCCGCCGCGAACAGGTCGCCGAGTTCGGCGAACGACTCCGCATTCAGCGTGTCCGTCTCGGTCAGGCGCCGATGCGTTGGTGTGCCTGGTGAAAAATCGAGCAGTCGATCACCGAGCAGTCCAAGGGCGCGGATGCGGCTGCGCGTATCATCGCGCAGCAGGGCAAACTGCTCCGCCTTCATCTTGACGCGAGCAGCGACGACCGTCCCCGAATCGTGCCGGGTCGGCACCACCACCAGATCGGCGATGATTCCGGCCGGCAGGCCTGCGACTGTCACCTGACTTCCTGCGCGGAGGCCCAGGCCATCGGGCAATCGTACCGTGAACTCCACGGGGCGACCGAAGAGCGAGCCGACGGCGTCGAGCCGCAGAATCGCGACCGCCAGGATGGCGACGACGACGGCGGCCAGGAGGCCGACCCGCAATTGCATCCAGCGCATCTCACCCGGTTCGGGGCGCAGGCTCATGCCGCCGCCAGGAACGCACGCGTGTACGGCTCGTCACTCACACGCATCGCCTCGGGCGCGCCGAGAAACGCGAACGCGCCATCACGCAGCAACGCCACGCGATCCGCAATCCGCAGCATCGCGCGGATATCGTGCGATACGACGACACTCGTCACCTGCAGCTCGCGCTGCAATCGCTGCATCAGATCGGTCACGGTGGCGCTCGTGAGCGGGTCGAGCCCCGCGGTCGGTTCGTCGTAGAGTACCAGCGCCGGACGCGGCGCGACTGCTCGCGCAATCCCAACGCGCTTGCGCATGCCCCCTGAGAGTTGCGCCGGCAACGTGTGCGAGACCTGCTCCGGGTCGAGGTCCACCAGTGCCAACGTTTCAAACACGCGCGCCCGAAGCGCGTCTTCTCGAAGTACGCCGGCTTCACGCAATCCGAACGCGACATTCTCAAATGTGGTCAGCGAGTCGAACAGCGCCGCCCCCTGAAACACCATGCCGACCTGCGCGCGGATCGCCCGGAGCGCATGGCGATCGATCGCATTGACGTCAGATCCCATCACGCGAACGGTGCCGTGGTCCGGTCGCTGCAACCCGAGGATCAGCCGTAACAGCGTGGACTTCCCCGTGCCCGACTCGCCAACGATCGCCACGGTTTCGGCCGGTGCCACCTGCAATGTGATCGCGCGCAATACCGGACGCTGAAAGGCGACCGACACCTGTTCGAGGGCCACGGCACTGGCGACGGGGGCGACGGTCGGGATCCCGAGTGTCATCAGACAAGCACCAGCAGCAATTGCGTGAGAAAGTAGTCGGTGATCAGGATCGTGATGCTCGCACTGACGACTGCCCGCGTCGTTGCCACACCGACTCCCGCCGTGCCGCCCGATGCGCGTAGTCCATGATAGCAGGCCAGCAACGAGAGGATGATTCCGAAGGCGAACGGCTTCACGAGTCCCTGCACAAGATCGGCCGGTACGACGCCGCCGACGAACCCGTCGAGGACGATCTGATCCACGGCAGCCCCCCAGAACGCGCGCACTGGCACGCCGAGGTAGGCCGATGACACCAGTGCGGCACCGGCCAGTCCGGCCGCGTCGGCGATCAGCGCCAGCACCGGGACCGCTGCGGCGGCCGCCAGCACGCGCGGAAGCACCAGCACGCGCACCGGTTCCGCACCGAGGGTCTCGAGTGCATCGAGTTGCTCGGTGACCTTCATGGCACCCAGTTCGGCGGCGATTCCCGCCCCGACGCGACCGGCCACCATGATCCCGGAGAGGACGGGCCCCAGCTCGCGCAGCATCGAGGCGGCCACAAAGCGCCCGACGAAGAGAGTCGCGCCGAAAGGTGCGAGCTGGACCGATGCCTGGAGCGCCAGGACCATCCCCGTGAAAAGCCCCGTCAGCAGCACGATCGGCACTGAGCGCACGCCGATCGCGTCCAACTGTGCCAGCAATCGGTGTGCGGCCCCACGTCCGCCGGGGAACACCCGAAGCGTCTGCCAGGTGAGGAGCAGCACATCCTGCAATGAGAGCACTGCGGACTGAATGAGACGGCGCACGTGATCAGGCGAGGGGAGCGGCAGCGGCACACACGCAACGGAACGAATGCCGCGGAACGCGTTGCCCGGTGTGGCGGACGAGGAGTAGCTTGCGCCTGATATGCTAGCACCGATCTCACGCGACCGCCTCGCGACGTTGCTCGCGGCCGCACGTGGCCGCCGCGTCGTCGTGGTGGGCGACGCCATGCTCGACGTCTACCTGCGCGGTGACGTCGAGCGGATCTCGCCGGAAGCGCCGGTCCCCGTGGTTCGGGTCCGCGAGCGGCGGGACGCCCTCGGCGGCGCGGCCAACGTGGCGCAGAACGTGCTGGCGGTCGATGCGCGCTGCGCCCTCGTTGCGGCCGTCGGAAGCGATACCGCCGGCGACCGGTTGCGCGGCTTGCTGCACGGTCTCGGGGGCGCCACCGACGCGCTGGTGACCGTGGCGCGACCAACCACGACGAAGACACGACTCGTCGCGCGGTCGCAGCAGCTGCTCCGGTTTGACGAAGAGGAAGATGCAGACCTCGGCGACGCCGATGTCGAGCGCGTGTTGGCGTCACTCACCGATGCGCTCGCCAACGCCGACGCCGTCATCCTCGAGGACTACAACAAGGGCGTACTGGTACCGCGGGTGATCGAGCAGACCATTGCCCTGGCGAAGGCGCGAAATATCCCGGTGGTGGTAGACCCGAAGTTTCGCAACTTTTTCAGTTTCCGTGGGGCCACCGTATTCAAGCCGAATCGCCGCGAACTGGAACAGGCACTTGGTGCCGCTGTCGATCTCGCGCACCCCGCCGCGCTGCCGGCCACGCTGGAGCGTCTCGACGTGGCGCATCTGCTGCTGACATTGAGCGAACATGGCATGGCGCTCGTCTCTCGCGGCGGCGAGATCACGCGGATTCCGACCACGGCGCGCGAGGTGTACGATGTCGTTGGCGCCGGAGACACGGTGACCGCGTACCTCGCGCTGATGCTCGCGGCCGGTGCTGATGCGCGCGAAGCGGCAGTGATCGCGAACTATGCGGCCGGCGTCGAAGTCGGCAAACTCGGTGCCGCGACGGTGTCGCCTGCCGAAGTCCTCGCCGCGTACGACGCTCTGCACGTCCTGGCGTGACCAGGTCACTCGCCCTCGCCGCGGGCTTGCTGGTCGGTGCAACGCTGGCGCACGCGCAGGGTGATCCCGCTGCCGCGCTGCGCGTCCCGGGCGACACGATGTCGCAGGCGTTGCGATCGGTTCCCCTCACGCCGCCGATCTCAGACAGCGTCGTCCCGATCCGGCCCTCCTCGCCGCGGTGGTGCGCGCACGGAACGCGTGGACGACGGATCGCGAAGAGCGCTGTCGCGGTCACATTCGTCGGTGGCAATCTCGCACTCTACGAGTACTTCCGACGCGCCTGGTGGTCCGGCGAACGCGCGCCATTCTTTCTGAATTATGACTGGGACGGCAATTTCCGCGATCAGGACAAACTCGGACACCTCATCGGCGGGTACCTCCTCAGCGAGGGTGGCCGGGAGCTGCTCGAGGCGGCCTGCATGTCGGAGAAGAAGGCAACGCTCTGGGCGGTGGCGTACGCCGCTGCGTTCCAGTTGCAGATCGAGTACTGGGACGGCACGCAGGCGCGATACGGATTCTCGCCGCCGGATCTGTTGTTCAATACCATCGGGCAGGGCTTGTCGCTCTCGCACGCGTTCGTGCCCGCCATGCGCGCCGTGATGCCGACGATGTCGTATCGCCGCACGCAGGCCCTGAAGAACACGCAGGCGGGATTGATTCCCGGAGACTTGCGACCGACGGTGGACTACAGTGGACAGACGTACTGGCTCTCGGTGGATGTGGACACCCTGCTGCCAGCGGGCGCCAGGCGCTTGTGGCCTGACCTTCTGCGATTCTCGATCGGGCACACCATCACCGACTTCATCGATCCGGCGACTGGTGCAGATGTTCGAGCCCAGCGCCGCATTCTGCTGACGCTGGACATCGATCCGCTCAAACTGCCAGGCCGCGCCCCCTGGTGGGTGACGGTCAAGAAGGGCCTCCGGCACTATCACTTCCCATCGCCAGCCATCGAGTTCCGGAGTGGCGGCATCAAGGGGGTTCCGTGGCATCGATAGCCTCCCGCCGTGCGATCGCGCTGACCCTGGGCGCCATGCTGTGCACCACCGCGGCCGCTTCGCAGCGCGCGCTGTTGCCGTTGGACGACATCGCCTACACCTACATCGACGCACTGCAGTCGCGCGGCATGTTGCGCGATCTGCCAGTGATCGAGCGACCCTACAGCGTTGGCGCGGTGCGGAACGCGACGGCGGCGGCGCGCGCTGCGCTCCGCCTTGCCTCCAGTGTGCGCTGGCTGGACGCGATCGACGCCGCCGCCGCGAAGTACGCACCCGGCGTCAGCACTGCGGACAGCGGGGTCTTCGCCGCCAGCCTCGCCGGTTATGGCGTGGCCCAGAGCAGCGGGACGCGAGACCTGATGCAGTCGGATCGTGTCAACACGCTGGCCCCAGGGTTCACCGTGCGCGCGCTGTTGCAATCCGGGCCGTTCACGGGCGCGCTGCGTGTGATTGCCGATCGACGGATGCGCGTTGACCCGGAGTTCCTCGGCCGCCGTGATCGGCTGCTGAGCGCACGCACCGAAGACGGCTACATCGGCGTCGAATCACGGTTCGCCACCCTTCAGGCGGGCCGTATCGGCCGTTCCTGGGCGCTGCCTGGACAGCTGGGGTTGATGGTCAGCAATGGCGCCTATACGTATGACCACCTCTTTCTTCGCCTTGGCACCGAGAAGCTCCACCTGTCGTCGGTTGTCGCCCGGCTCGATGACGAGCGCCTGAATTTCACGACGGACACCACCGCACAGCGATACTTCAGTGCACATCGCCTCGGCGTCAAGGTCGGTCGGCTCGAGGCCGGCATCAGCGAGAGCGTGATTTACGGCGGTGTCGGCCGGGGATTCCAGCCATCACTCGCGAATCCTGTGGCCCCACTGTTCCTCACACAGTACAGTGACGGCGATCCGATCAATGTCGCGTTTGGAGCGGATGCGTTGTGGCGGGCCACCAACGGGGCGATGCTCGGCGCGCAACTGTTTGTGGATGATTTTCAGATCGACCGGTGCGATCTGTGCGGAGAACCTCCCGGGCTTGGGCTGGCACTGACGACTGAGGGGATCCCTCTCGCCGGTGGGGCACGGGCCTTCGGCAGCTACACCCGCGTCACCTCACTGACCTATCGGGCTCCCGACCGCTTTGAGCGCTTCACCAGCCGGAGCGTCGGGCTCGGCCAGCGCAACAGCGATTTCGACGAGATCCGCGCGGGCGTCGATGTGGGCCCTGTCCTGCCGGCACCGATCCGCGTCTACGTCGCCTATCGTCGACAGGGTGCCGGCGACTATCGCGAACCGTATCCCGCGCTCAATCAGCGGAATACCTGGCCAAGCATCTTCGAAGGAGTGGTCGTCAAGACGCTCCGCCTTGCCGCGAGTGGTGCGGTCCGGGTCGGCGCCAGCGTCGAGATCACGGCCGACGCTGGGCTGAACCGGAGCGACAACGATCTCCGAGTGACGGGGGCGACGACCACGCGATTCGAGGGCCGACTTCGTGTCGCACTCGAGCCGTCATGGGCACGTCTGAGAGCGTCGCTGTTTTGAGATCATCGCGGTTTTGAGATCGTCCCAGGCAAGGGGTGGTCGACGGCGTCCTCGCTGCACGAGTCGAGTCGCGACCGCGCGACGGGTCCGGCGGGGACGGTTCGCGAGTATGTTTGATGGCAGGGTGGGGCCAGTAGCTCAGCGGTAGAGCAGCGAACTCATAATTCGACAGGTCGTAGGTTCGAATCCTACCTGGCCTATTTCCCTCGGTGCCGGAGTGTGCGCGTCGTGGTGCGGTGCTGGGAATCCCGGGCACCCTCCCCCTTCCCCGAACCCGCTGTTACGGTTACACTTGCGTGCTTCGGCGCCTCCGCAATTCGAGGTCCGGAACAGGGGTTGCAGATCGCTTTGAAGGACGCGTAGCTCAGCTGGTTAGAGCGCTGCTTTCACACAGCAGAGGTCCGGGGTTCGAGTCCCTGCGCGTCCATATCCCCCCGCTCGTGATCTCTCAGCCATCTACACAGCGATGAATCGCCTCTTCCTTCGGCCGCTGCTCGCGGTCGGGGTCTTTTTGTTTTTGGCGTCCGTGCTTCGTGCGCAGACCGTCTCCCCTCAGCAGGCGCAGCAGCTTCTGCAGAATCGCCCCGACCTGCTCAGCCAGCTGCGACAACGGATCGGCGGCAGCGGGCTGAGCCCCGACCAGGTTCGAGCACGGTTGCGCGCGCAGGGGTATCCGGACAACCTGCTTGACTCGTACCTGCAGGGTGAAGGGCGTTCGGGAGCGGGCGCCACGAGCGGTGATCCCACGATGACGGGAGCGGCCGTTGGCGGGGTCAACGGTAACCCGACCCTGCCCAATTCGGACGTGTTTTCCGCACTGCGTGAACTTGGCATTGCCGACTCGAGCGATTTCGATTTCCCGGGTGATACCAACCGGACCAAGCGGCTGATCGGCGACTCGCTGGAGACTCCGTTCGATTCGACACTCGACAGTCGGATTCCAACCGACCTCCGTCGACGCGACGGCCGAAAGATGACGCCGTACGAGCAGTACCTGTACCTGCGCTCCGACTCCATCCAGCGCGATAGTGGTCTGAAGGTTTTTGGCATGGACCTGTTCGTGCAACGCAACGCATCCCAGTTCGATGCGAATCTTGCCGGCCCGGTCGATCCGAGCTATCGCCTGGGCGCCGGCGATCGACTGGTGCTGATTCTCACCGGGGACGTCGAACAGGCCTACACACTGGATGTGACGCGTGAAGGCTTCGTGGTGGTCCCGCAGGTGGGCCAGATCAGCGTGGCGAACCTGACGCTGGCACAACTCGACGATCTGCTCTTCACGCGACTCGGGCGCTCGTACTCGGGAATTCGTCGCGGCGCGGATGCGACCACGCGATTCAGCATCAGCGTGGCGCGACTCCGCTCGAATCAGATCTTCGTCGTCGGTGAAGTGTCGCGGCCGGGCAGCTATCGGGTGTCGGCCGCCGGCACGGCGCTGACGGCACTGTACGCGGCCGGTGGTCCGACGATGAACGGGTCACTCCGCGCCGTGCAGATCCGACGGAACGGTCGCACGGTAGGCACCATCGACTTGTACGATTATCTGCTCCGGGGCGATGCGTCGCGAGACGCGCGCCTGCTCAACGGCGATATCGTCTTTGTCCCGGTGCACACAGGCCGCGTGCGTGTCCTTGGTCAGGTCAATCGCCCCGGTACCTACGAAGTCGGCACGACCGGCTCGCTGGCGGAGGTCGTTCGTGCGGCAGGTGGGATGTTGCCCACGGCAGCCCGATCACGCATTCAGATCGAGCGCCTGACGCCGATGCGCGACCGAACGCGGCCGGGCAGCGACCGGGCAGTGCTCGACGTCACGGGCGACGATGGCGGCGAGGTCCCTGCACTGGCACTGGTTGACGGCGATGTCGTACGGATTCTCAAGGTCTCGGACCGCGTGCGGAATCGCGTCGTGCTGCGAGGCAACGTCTTCACGCCGGGCGCAGTCGGCCTCACCCCGGGCATGCGCCTGAGCGATGCCATCGCCAAGGCCGGCGGGCTCAAGCCGGATACGTACCTCGGCCAGGTCCTGATCACGCGACTCAACTCGGATTCAACGCGCTCGCAACTGCGCGCGGTGCTCGCTGATACGCTGGGCACGGTGGTCAATGACCCGACACTGCAGGAAGAGGACGAAGTGCAGATTTTCGGCCGGAGCGAATTCCGCCCGGTGCGATATGTGGCGATCACGGGGGCTGTGCGACGCAGCGGTCGATACCCATATCGCGAGGGCATGACCATGCGCGATCTGGTGCTGCTCTCCGGCGGTCTGCTCGAGAGCGCACTGCTGACCGAGGCGGAGATCGCGCGCATGCCGACCACCCGTGCGGACGGCGTCACGGCCTCGACGATGCGCGTCTCGATGGATTCGAGCTACCTCTTCGAGCGTGGCCGGGACGGCCGATATGCCGGCCCCCCCGGCGTGCCAGGCGCCGCTGGCGGCAGCAGCGACGTGGTGCTCCAATCCTATGACAACGTGCTCATCCTTCGTCAGCCCGACTGGGAATTGCAACGCACGGTGTATGTCGGTGGCGAAGTGAAGTTCCCGGGTTCCTACACCCTGGTGAAGAAGACCGAACGGCTGAGCGAGGTGATCCAGCGCGCCGGAGGTCTGACCACCGAGGCATACGCCGACGGCGTCAATTTCTCGCGACGTCGCAACCGCATCGGGCGCATTGGCGTCGACTTGCCCGCCGTGCTCAAGGACGCGAAAGGACAGAACAACATCATCCTGTTCGACGGCGACTCGATCACCATTCCGCGGTACGACGCCGTGGTGCGTGTCGATGGTGCAGTGAACTCGCCGACGGCCTTGCCGTATGTGAAGGGCAAGGACATGACGTACTACATCCGAGCGGCAGGTGGCGGTCGGCTCGACGCCGATCTTCCGCGCACATACGTCATACAGCCCAATGGGCGCGTCGATGCCGTCTCGCGACGATTCCTGTTGCCCGATGGTCAACCCACGCCGCGCCCAGGTGCCGTCGTGACGGTGCCGAAACTCGATCGGAGTGAGCGTCAGGACAATCTGGCGGCGCGCACCCAGATTGCGGCCATCATCGGTACGTTCGCTGCGCTGCTTGCGTCTCTCGCGACGATCATCATCCAGACGCGACCATAGGAGTACGGGCGCCGATGGCCGACCACCTCGAGACCGCAGCGGAGATGCCAGGCGCGCCCTCGCTGCTTCGAAGCGGTGCGCTGAGCCTGTTCACGTCTGTGGCACCGTTGGTGGTCGCGCTCATTGCGCTGCCACTGCTCACACGCCAACTCGGTGCGGAGCGGTTCGGCCTGCTCGCGCTGGCGTGGGCATGGCTCAGCTATGCCTCCCTGCTCGATTTCGGCCTCGGCCGCTCGCTGACACGGATTGTCGCCGCCGCAGACTCGGGCGAGGCACCCGAGGCACCGATCACCGCGTTCGTTGCGACAGCCCTCGCTCTGCTGACCGGCGTCGGGGGCGTGGTTGGACTCGCCGGTGCGTTGATTGCGCCCTGGTACGTCCTGAACGTGCTGCTCGTCTCGCCGGCGCTGCGAACCGATGCCGTTGTGAGCGCCGTCGTGTTCGCGTTGACCGTGCCAGCGATCACCGCCGCCAGTGTGCCTCGTGCCGTTCTCGAAGCGCGCCTGCGATTCCGCGAAGTGAACCTGGTGCGACTGCCCGTCAGCGTCGCCACATTCGGCGTTCCGCTGTTGCTGCTCCCCTTTACGGCGTCGCTGACCGTCATCGCCATCACGATCGCATGCGTGCGAGTGTGGGCGCTCTGGCGCTACCACCGACTGGCAGAGACGAGCCTGATGCAGGATCCGCAACACGCAGCTACGCGCGCGCACCTGCGGCCGTTGCTCCGCCTTGGAGCCTGGACGACGGTGAGCAACGTGCTCAGTCCGTTGATGACCGTCGCGGACCGATTTGTGATTGCATCGATGATCTCCGTCAGCGCGGTGGCGATGTACGCCGTTCCATGGGAAGCCGTCACCCGGCTGTTCATCGTGCCTGGCGCGCTGACGATGGTGCTGTTTCCAGCCATCACACGGGCGGCAACCGCGAGACCTGAGCATCTGGTCCCGCTGCACCGCGCCAGTGTCCGTCTCCTGACGCTGATCGTCGTTCCCGTCTGCGCCGTCGCCTGCCTTCTCGCTCCATGGCTCCTCGAGCTGGTCGGTGGCGCGCAGTATCGCGGCGACAGTGTGGCGGTCCTTCGGATTCTGGCGATCGGCGTTGCCGCAAACTGCATCGCAGCGGTGCCTTTTACCGTGCTGCAGGCAAGCGGACGCGCCCGATGGACCGCGACGCTCCATCTGATCGAGATTGTTCCATTCGGCTTTCTGCTCTGGTTCGCGATTCACCAGTGGGGCATTGTTGGTGCCGCCACTGCCTGGACCGCTCGGACCGTGATCGATGCCGGCTTGCTGGCGTGGCGTGCGCAGTTGGTCGCTCCGTTGCCAGTCTCGTCGCTGCTGATGAATCTGGCGGGGGTTGCGGTGGTCGCAGGTGCGGCCTGGCTTGGCGCCGTCACTCCTCCCGAGACGGACCGCGCGGTGGTGATTTTCGCCGTGGCGCTGGCGTGTGCGATACCGGTGCTCCTGTGGAGTCAACGCACGTCAGCGGAACGCCTGGTCCTCGAGCGTGTTGACGGGCGGGTGTAGCATCATGCTTGCAATCGTCATTCTTCAGTATGGCCGATGGCGCGATACGATCGCCTGCCTGCAAAGCCTTGCGCCCGCCGTCGCCGCAGGAGCGGCGCGTGTCATCGTCGTCGACAATGCGTCACCGGATGACAGCGTGCTGGAGCTTCACCGCTGGATGCAAGGCGCGCACGCCTCGGCGCCGCGACCGGTCCATGACACCGTCGCCGCGCGCTGGTGGCCTCTGGTCGGTGCCGACGCCACTTGGGATCTTCGGACGCCATCGCCGCATCCATCGCCGGCGCACGACGCGTGGACGCTGGTCGTGACTGGCGCGAATGATGGCTTCGGCGCTGGAATGAACCATGGGCTGCGTCTCGCCCTCAACACCGCTGGCGTCGACGCCGTCTGGCTCCTCAACAACGACACGGTGGTCGGTGACGGCACCGTCAGTGCGATCCGTGCAGCGCTCGACGACGCGCCGACGACCATCGGGCAATTCGGCACGACCGTCTGCTATTACGATCGCCCGACGATCATTCAGTCGGTTGGCTGGTGCCGATGGAACACCTGGCTGGCCACCAGCCATCGGGTGCACGACGGCGCCAGCGTGTTTCAACCACTATCGCGCGTCCCGCGCCAGCCGGGCTACGTTTATGGCGCCTCCTGGATCCTCCGTGCGTCGGCCCTGCGCGATGTCGGGCTTTTGTCCGAGGAGGGCTTCGTCTATGGCGAGGAGATCGACTGGTCCTGCCGCGCCGCCGACCGATGGGGGACCAGACTCATTCCCGATGCCGTCGTCTGGCACCGGGAAGGCGCCACCATTGGCGCCGGAGCGATGAACGCGACGAACCGAAGCGAGCTTGCGGATCTCAGCGGGATTTCGGCGCGCCTTCGCGTGACGCGCCGGTTTTTCCCGAATCGGTTGCCCGCCGTATATTCGAGTTTGCTTGGTGCGGCGCTCAATCGGCTCCGTCGCGGTGATCCCGGGCGCGCCGCTGCGGTGGCGCGTCTGATCGTCGGCGGCGGCCTGCCTGCTCCGAGACCGGTGCCGAGTTCCGATTCCCAATCGTCTTCCACCTCGTGACGCCTGAACTGACCAACGCGACGGCGAGCCAATCGCCCCTGCCCATCGAGGAGTTCTCGATCGTCGAGTTGCGGCGTGGCATCGTACGGCGCTGGAGCTGGCTGCTGCTGATACCGTTGCTGGCAGCCGGGCTCGGCGCTGGCGCTGCACTGGTCTGGCCCAAAACGTGGACCGCGACCACCACCTTCGTGCCCGAGCAGGCGCTCGGCTCGAACAACACGAGTATTCTCGGTGCAATCGGGGGACTTGGGTCGCTCCTCGGTGAGGCCGGCGGCGCGAGCGCTTTGGCGAGACTCAAGGATGGCCCCTCGACGGAGTTCTTCGCGGATGTCCTGACGAGTACGGAACTGCTCACGGAGACCCTCAAGACGCGGTTCCCTGATCCGGCAGCGCCGGGCGTCTCGACACCGCTGCTCGAGTTGATTGACGTCACCGGGCCGACACCGGAACGCCTGTTCGGCAACGGATTGCGGAAGTTCAAGCGGCGAGTGCTGGTGCTGGTCAGCCGCAAGAGCAGCATTGTGAACTTGAGCGTCACGTTGGGCGACCCGGCGCTCTCGGCGGCAGTCGCGAATCGAATGCTGGAACTCCTGAACCGATTCAATCTCGAGCGCCGCCAGCGCTCCTCGACCGAACAGCGGCGCTTTGCCGAACTGCGGCTCGGCACGGCCGCAGCCGAGCTCGACTTGGCCGAGCGCGGCAAACAGGCGTTCCTCGACGCGAACCGCAACTACTACGAAGCGCCACGGCTGATGGCGATGTTCGAGCAACTCGACCGAGTCGTGCGCGTCAAGGAAGGGATACTGATCGGCCTGACGAAAACATTTGAGGAGAGCCGCGTCGCCGAAGTGCGCGACACGCCACTGCTCACCGTCGTTGATGTCGCCACGCCCCCGGATCGTCCGCTCCAGCGTCCAGTGCTCTGGGGCGGCATCGCGTGTGCCGCGGGGCTCATCCTTGGATTCTTCACTGTCGTCCTTGTGGCGATGTCGGATCGACGCGAGGCAACGCCAGGCCCGCGAATCGCGGCGCCTGACGCAGCGATTCGCGTCGTGTCCTGAAGGGAGCTGTGCAAGCCACGCGGCTCTCGCCGGCGAAGCGGGATACCGGCACGATGTCGGTCCGTCACTGTGCAACACTGGTGGTGGTCGGAACGCTGCCATTGACATATGCCATGACCTTGCGCGTCGTGTTCCCGCTCAAGATTTATGAGCTGGTGCTATGCCTCTGTGCGGCAGCGATGTGCTGGGAGGGGCGAATGGTGCTGGTCCCGGGCATCACCCGCTTCGCACGTCCGATCTTCGCCTTCCTGACGTGGGCGGCACTCGTCCTTTGCGTCCGACTCGCCTTCCCCCTCGACTCATTCACGACAGAAGGTTTCGAGGCACGGCTCGGGCCGATTGGTGATGGGGTGATCAAGATCGGCTACTGGCTGCTCGCACTCCTCGCGTTTGCGCTGGTTGCCACGGCCGCCTACGAAGATGGTCGGCGCGTTGGTCGGTGGTGGTGCACCGGTGCGATTGGCGCAGCCGCCTACGGATGGCTGCTCCTCCTCTCATCAGTGTTCGAGCTCCCGGCACCGTTGCTGCCTGGGATGGTGAGCCCGCAGATCATCAACATTGCCGGGCGCGAACTGTTCCGCGGCGGAACATTCGAGGAAGGCAACTACTTCGCGATGTACCTGCTGACATCTATTGCCGTTGCGCTCTGGATGCGCTGGCGTTGGACGGCGGCGTTCCTCGCGATCACGGTGTTCATCACCTTCTCGACAGCGAATGTTGTCGCACTCGCCCTCTTCGGATGCGTCTTCTCGCTGGGTACTGGCGGGCAGGACCGCGATCCGCGCCGCAAGTTCTACGCTTTCGCTGTCTTCGTGGCGTTGACTGCGCTCGTCGTCAGCGTGCTCGCTGCCACCGGGTACATTTCCGAGTTCTTCATCGCCAAGCTCTCGACGGAAGAATTCGGCTCGAAGCTCGACCGCGTCGATCTCGCGGTGGCAGGGCTCCGCATGTCAGCAGAACATCCGATGATGGGTGTCGGGTTGTCGCACTATGGCTACAACTACCGACCCTACCAGCTCACCGACTTCTTCGATCGCTTCCGACCGGTGAAACCGATCGCGAACAGCCCGTGGATCGAGCTCGTGGCCGAGACCGGGGTCCTCGGTGCGGTGTTCGTGCTCACGTTCGCAAAACGGGTCTGGGCGAAGGCGTCGGGCGTGAACGGATTGGCGTTCCGCGCCGGACTGGCCGGCGTTGCACTTGGACTGTTCACGTTCCCGAGCATCACGGTCCTCTTCATCTGGGCATTCTGCGGCCTCGTGGTGGGTGTTCGAGTGCGCGAGGAACACGACGTCCATTCCGGATCCAGTGGGCCCAAGGCCATCACGTCGGCCTAGCTGCGCCTCCGTCGCAGGGCATCACGCGCACCGGCGGCGCACACCAGATTCACCGCAGACGCACGCGTTGCCATGGATGCGCGTTCCCTGACGCAGTAGTTTTCTGGAATGGTCAGGCCACACCGAGCTCATCTTTGTGACGGAACCACCGCGCGCCTGAGTGCGCGGTGTTCATGAGCCGTCCGCAGTTGGTCGAAATTCTGGGTCGCCAGTACCTGCTCCCCACCTGGTACCCAGCGCCGCTCGTGACGGGCCTGGCACTGGTTGATCAGGGTCGTCGCCTGGTGAGCACGCCGGCCGGCCGGCGTTCGCTGCCAGATCTCACCACCGCGACAATCGTCATCGCGAAGCCTGATCACTTTGGCGACCTGATTCAGGCGACGGCACTCTTCCGCGCACTGCGAGATCGGTTGCCGTCAGCACGACTGGTGCTCGTGCACGGTTCCTGGGCTCGCGATGTCGCCGCGTGGCTGATTGAACATGACTATGTGCACGATGTGGTGACGTACGACGCAGCGTGGCTGCAGTCGTCGGCGTCATCATGGCCACAGCGTTTCCGCGTCGAGCACGCGACTCGTTCGTCGGCAGGAGCCACGCTTCGCGCCATGACCCCCGCGGTGTATCTCGATGTCCGGTGCACGTCGCCGAGCACGATCGATCTGGCAATCGCCTCAGGCGCGAGTGTGCGGATCGGGTTTGGTCTGCGCGGTCGCAGCTGGGAGTATCACGGGTTGATCCCGTATCGTGCCGAGGCGTCACTCGGTCAGAATTGGCTGCACGCACTCGATGTGCTTGGGCTGCCGGCCGCTACGTACCGCGGCCCCGTCCTTCCCGCGCCGGCAACGCTGCGCCCCGACGCGCCGATCATCGTCCAGCCAGGCAGTCGCAGCGGCGCGAAAGAAGCGCCGCTCGCACTCTGGCAGACCGTGCTCCCACTGCTGGCCGAACGTGCGCCGATACTTCTTGTCGGCAATGCGAGTGACCGCGAGCGTTTTGCGTCATTGCGAGCGCTGGTCCCATCCGGGCGGCTGCATGATGTGATGGGCACCACCAGCTTCGCCGAACTGGTCGCGCTCACGGGTCAGGCCCGCGCTGCCATTGGCGTCGAGTCGGTGGTGGCACATCTCGCCCTCGGCTACTCCCGACCTACCATCGTGCTCAACAACCCAGCTGCATCGGGTGTCGTCGCCTTCCCCGACGGCGTGCCGTCATTGACCTTTGTAGACATGACCAACGACCCGCACCGCGCCGCCGCTCTTGCCCTTGCGCACCTCGACCGGTGCCTCGCCTGATGCGTGTTGCGATCATTCATGACTGGCTGACGACGTGGGCAGGGGCGGAACTGGTGTTACAGCGTCTGCTCACGCTGATGCCACAGGCAGACCTGTACTCGACCATCGATACGCTGCCGGCCGAATACCGGGATGGCCTGGTGGGACGGACGCCGCACACCACGCTGCTGCAACATATGCCACGGTTGGCCGACAACTATCGCATGCTGCTCCCGCTGATGCCGATGGCCATCAAAGCCTGGGACTTCCGCGGCTACGACCTGATTGTGTCGAGTTCCCATGCGGTTGCCAAAGGCATCACGGTCCCGAAGGGCGTGCGCCACGTCTGTTACTGTCACACCCCGATGCGATACGCCTGGGATCTCGAGAATTCGTATCTCGACACCAGTGGGTTTCGGGGGCCGAAGGCCTGGGCCGCGCGTCAGGTGTTGTCGCAGCTTCGCAACTGGGACCGGCGCAGTGCCGACGGAGTGACCGAGTTCATCGCGAACTCTGCCTACATCTCTGCGCGCATCAAACGCTGCTACGGGCGTGAGAGTGTGGTCGTACATCCGCCGGTCAACACAGAAGTCTTTACGCTCAACACCGCACCGCGCGCGACGAATTTCGTCACGGCCGGCCGGATCGTGCAGTACAAACGGATCGATCTTCTGGTCGAAGCGTTTCGTCTGCGGCCGAATGAACGCCTGATCGTGATCGGCGACGGTCCGGGCCGCGCCGCGATCGCAGCGGGTGCACCACCGAACGTGCACTTCACCGGCCGCTTGCCGTTGCCTGAGCTTCGCAGTCATCTGCAGTCTGCGCGCGCGTTCCTCTTTGCGGCGGAGGAGGACTTCGGTATCACGCCGCTGGAGGCGCAGTCGTGCGGCACGCCGGTGATCGCCTTCGGGCGCGGCGCGGCGACGGAGACGATTCGCGGGCTCGAGCACGAGACGCCGACCGGGGTCTTTTTCGGTGCACAAACGCCACACGCCGTCGTCCGCGCGTTGGACGATTTCTACGCGCACGAGTCCGACATTACTGCGGAGGCGTGCAGAGGTAATGCGCAGCGGTTTGCTCCGGAGCGGTTCGATCGCGGCATCACTGAGGTGCTGAGCGGACGCGAGACGGTGCGCGGACCGGCGGCGCTGCTGCGCGCCTGATCCGATAGACGCTGGCGGCCACCGACGAGCGCCGCCTCAGTCGCACGGAGCCGGCACCGCAGGCAGTGCGGGATTCGCACCGGACTGACTCCGGCTCTCGGGGAGGCCTGCCCCGCGTCAAACATACGGGTTCACTGGCCGGCGGCATCGCCCTGCCAGCGCCCGCGGCGACTCGCGGGCGCATCGTGAATGCGCCTCCTCCGGCGGCGGAACTCGGAAATCACCGGAGACGCGGCAAATCGACCCTTTGGTGAATCTGAGCGAATCGTGTTCGAGCTGCCACTTGAGTACGGTTATAACTCGAGCGATATCGTCCTGATTCGGCGCGTGACTCTGCCGTTTTCGGGTGACCTATTGCGGCATGCGATGTCCGGAGAACGACCGGCGCTGGACGTCTGCCGCTGAAGCGGCATCTCGCGACGTGAACGTGTCAGTGCCATTTCGCAGGCGTCATTTAGAGGGAAATAGCCAACGGAAGATGCCAGAGGCATCTCGTATCCGGCGTCCGGTTCGTCTCGCCCCTTCCTAAAACTGCCGGTGCGTCATTTCATCCGGGGCGACTGGGGACCGCTGCCGGCCCAAGGGAGCCCTATCACCGATGCCTGATCGTGCATCATTCGGCGCCGATATGCCATTGTTACAACAACTCTCTGGTGATAAAATCAGGGAGCTCCATCAGATCAGCTGGCTGCATCACGGCAGCGTCGACGTTCAATCCGGGGCGGGCACTGAGTAAGGCTGCACCAATCGCACGTCTGATTGATGGTGCGCCTGGCGTCGTTCGCGACCTCTGGTGCAGCTGTCCTCGGAGGTCTTCAACTACATTTCGCCGTGAGTAACGATGGGCGTCACCCGGTACTCTCCAGCACAAGAGTTACAAAGCGTCTACATACCAGTCATTTCGCTGCAACGCTTAGCGGATATGTGTTCTTCGTATTGCGCGCGCCGTGCGGCGGTTCGCCGGCGTCGTGCAGCCTCAGCGTTCGTCTGACCAGTCTCACTCGTGCCGAAGGTGGCAACCGTGCCCTTCTTGCCGCTTGACCCATTCGTCGGTGCGACGCTTCCGCCAGAGGAGGCGTCGCTCGCCGTCTGGGCGCGTGCCGAAAGCGATGTAGGTGATGTCTGCGGCATCGTGCTGGCGGGCACCCACCATTGGGGCGACGGCGTGTTCGAGCGTGTCCTTCGTGGCCCGCTCTTGCCTGTCGCACACACGCCGCTCATCAAATATCCGATCCAGTGGCTGCGCGACGCAGGGATCGCTTCGGCCGTGCTCTGCGCCAACAGCGCGACCGCGTTGCTTCGCTCTGTACTTGGCGATGGCGCCTCGATGGAGATCGCGCTCGACTACTACGAGGACGCCGAACCTCGCGGACCGGCCGGTTGCGCGCGCGATGCCGTTGCGATGACATCCGCGACCAGCGCCCGCACCTTCGTGGTGATCGAGGGGACACTCGTGCCGACGCTCGACTTCGATGCGATGCTCACGGCGCATCGACGCTCGGGGGCTGCTGCGACGGTTGTCGTCGAGTTCGACCGGCGTCGCCGCGGCATGACCAGCGGCGTACGGCGGCAGCCCGCCGGGATCTATGTCTTCGAACGCAGTGCCCTCGAAGGCGTTCCGTCCCATGGCTATCAGGACATCAAGGAAGGCTTGCTGGGTCGGCTCAGTGCCGCAGGCGCGCATGTGGCGATGCACGAAATCCACGGGCTTTCCGCCAAGGTCCTCGACTACTCGAGCTATGCGGCCGTCAGCCGCTGGCTGGTCTCCCGCTCAATCGAGCGGCCGGCACTGTTGCCGCATTACGTACGCGATGGAGAGGGAATGCATCACCCATCCGCCTTCGTTCACCCCTCCGCGCGCATTGTCGGACCGGTCCTGTTGGCCGAAGGCGCACGCGTTGAGGAGGACGCGGTGATCGTCGGACCTGCATCGATTGGTGAACGAACCATCATTTCAGCGGGTGCGCTCGTGTCGCGATCGTTCATCTGGGATGACTGCTTCGTCGGCGAGGCCGCGATCGTCGACTCCTCGGTCATCGCCGACCGCTGCGTTGTCGTGGCGGGCGATCGCGTGCGCAGCGTGACCCAGGTGCCGGAGCAGACCGGCGTTCCCGCGCCGGTGAGCCCTGATGTCAAGCAGACCAGCGGCATGGTCGATGCAGCGTTGGCGACCGATCTCCCGCCCAGTCTGAGGAAACTTGCCCTGCGTGCGCGAGAGCGCGGGGAGCCATTCTACCCGACGGCACAAGACTCGTACGGACTGAAATGAGCCTGATCCCCGTCCTGCTCGATATCCGGCCGTCGTACGCGCAGTACGCGCACGACGATGGGTCGCTGCTCCTGGTGCCGACCGCCGACGATATCCTGATGCGCGAAGTCATGCGCAGCGTGCAGCGTGTGACAGCGCATCGTCCCATGGTCCTGACCGACTTTGAACCCGATCCCGCATATGCGATGCGCATACGGGCCGCGTACTCTGACGTCGAGGATATCCGCAAACTGCGTGATCTGTCGCCACTGGTGGACCGATTCACGCCCTCCGACTCGCTGCTGTTCATCACGCCCGTCTGCTATCCGGCCGATGGCGTCGATTTGCGGCCGCTCTGCAACACGCCGGCGAACGACGCCAGAATGGTGCGCCATCTCGTCGCCTTCGAGGCCCCGACGCTCCACACGAAGGAACTTGTGCAGTCGGATGAAGCGGGGCGAGTGCGCAAGATCCAGCGGTACTTCGAGCCCGTCACCTGGCCCTTCCCATCGGGCGTGCTCGCGTCGTTGGTGCCCGTCGCTTGCGCGCAGCTGGTCATGCCGTTGACGCTGTCGTCGCTCGAGGCCCTCAGGATGCAGCTCTCGGCCAACGGGATTCCGAATCAGGACGTGCCATTTCACGGCGACTGTTTCGACCTGAACGACGAAGCCGGCGTGCTGGCGTTGAACGAGCGCCGCGTCGGCGCACTCGCCACCTTGCGTGAACTGAGCAAGGTGCGCGGGCAGAACGCGTCCCTCGTGGCCCCGAGTGCGACGGTCCACCCGACAGCACGGATCGTGGGTTCCGTCGTCGTTCGCGACCGCGCGACGATCGGCGCAGGGGCGCTGATCATTGGTCCTTCGACGATCGGTGATGACGCGAACATTGGCGCCAACGCCGTGATCGCGCAGTGCCTCGTCCTCGCTGGCGCGGATGTCGCGGACTCGACGACCGTGCGTCACCGCATCGTCTCGGGCGACTCCACGCACGCGGCCGCCGTCGCGGGTCAGCGCAGGCATACGGCGGCCAGTCTGGCGGCCGCACCCGAACCGGTGCGCCGGCTCGCGATCCCCGCGTACGTCAGTGTCAAGGCGGCATTCGAACCACTGCTGGCACTGCTGGCGCTGCTGCTGCTGTCTCCGATCATGGTTCTGATGGCGCTGCTCGTCAAGTTGACATCCAAGGGCGATGTCTTCTACGGCGACTCCCGCGAAGGCAAGGATGCCCGCCCGTTCAAGTGCTGGAAGTTCCGCAGCATGCTCACGAATGCGGACGAAATGCAGCGCGCGCTGGCAGCGAAGCAGCAGATGGATGGTCCGCAGTTCAAGATGGACCGCGATCCGCGCGTCACGAAGATCGGTGCGATCCTTCGCAAGTTGAACGCTGACGAGTTGCCACAACTCTGGAACATCGTGCGCGGTGAGATGAGCCTGGTCGGCCCGCGCCCCTCGCCGTTCCGCGAGAATCAGATCTGCGTTCCGTGGCGCAATGGTCGACTGTCGGTGCGTCCTGGCATGACAGGCCTCTGGCAGGTCTGTAGAAAGGACCGCGAACATGGCGACTTCCATCAGTGGATTCACTACGATCTGCTCTACGTCCGCAACGTCTCGCTTCTTCTGGACCTGAAGATCATCGTGGCAACGATCGTGACGCTCGGAGGGCGGCGCCCAGCACCTCTGCGTGTGATGCTCGGCAAACGGCCGAAATCCTCGCGATCTGAACGCCGCCCTCAGCGCACAACGCCTCGCACCGTCGCGACCGTCAGCGCTCGGTCGCCGCAGGCAACTCTCCAGTGAGCGCAGCAAAGACGAGCGACGCTGAAGGGGCATCGCCACCACGCCTGAGTGCCGTGCGCACGAACCCGGGAACAGGATGAGCGGACTGAGTACGACACTGGTTTCGGGGCTCCTGCTGGTGAGCGCGGCTCCGGCCCTCTGCGCCTGTGGATACCTCGCCTGGCTGACGTTGCTGTCGGGCCGACGCAAGGCGCCCGAGGCCTCGGTCGCGACGACGTTCGATATCGTCGTTCCAGCCCACAACGAGGCGGCCGGAATCGGGGCAACCGTCGAGAGCCTGCTGGCGGTGCAGTACCCGAGCGATCGCCGACGCATCATCGTCGTCGCAGACAATTGCACGGACGACACCGCGCAACGTGCGCACGCCGCGGGTGCCACGGTGCTCGAGCGCCAGCATGCGAGTGAACGTGGGAAGGGGTACGCGCTGGCCTGTGCATATAGCAAGAGTCTCGCCGACGGGTTCGCCGACGTGGTGGTGGTCGTCGACGCCGATTCCTCGGTTTCGCCGAATCTGCTGTCGGCCTTCTCGGCCCGGTTTGTCGCCGGCGCGAAGGTGCTGCAGGCCGAGTACGGCGTGCGGAATGCCAACGCGTCATGGCGCACCCGGTTGATGGTCATCGCATTGACGATGTTCCACACCGTGCGCTCACTCGGCCGCGAACGGTTGTCCCTGTCGTGCGGACTCCGCGGCAACGGCATGGCCTTCGCCGTACCAGTGCTTCGGCAGGTTCCTCCCAATGCATTCTCAGTGGTCGAGGACGTGGAGTACGGTATCGCACTCGGCTTGGCCGGGATTCGCGTCGAGTACGTCGCGGAAGCGCACGTGCTTGGAGACATGCCGACGAACTCGCGCGCGTCGCGTGTTCAGCGCGCGCGATGGGAGGGTGGCAGACTGGCACTCCTTCGCGCCCACGCAGCTTCGCTGTTTCGTGCCGCGCGACAGTCAGGGGGGCGCATCCCCTGCGATCTGTTGCTCGACCTCCTGGTGCCGCCGCTGACCACGCTCGCCGCAATGATCATCCTTGGCCTCGGCGTCTCGCTCTTCACTGCCATCGTCGGTATCACTGGCGCAACACCGGTCATTTTGTGGCTGGTATCGCTTGCGCTGCTGACGCTGTACGTGGTCCGCGGTATGGTCCTGTCGGGGACCGGGCTGCGCTCCTTGCGCGACATGCTCTGGCTGCCGGTCTTCATGCTCTGGAAACTCACTGCTTTTCTGCGTCCGCGCGGTCGCGCAGGCGAGTGGGTTCGCACACCACGACCGGACGAACGATGAACCCGACCGGAGGCCCGTCACACTCCACGATCAGCGCGTCTCCAGCGGCAGCGACGCCGGAGGCCATCAAGGGTGGCGTTGACGTGAACACGAAACCCGCGCGATATCGAGTGCGATTCGGGCGGCTGTGGGTCGACGCCCTGGCATTCGATGAGGCGATCGAGGCGGTCCGAACGCTCGTTGCGAGAGGGACGGGCGGCGCGATCTTCACGCCGAACGTGGATCATGTCGTTATGGCGGACGAGCATGCCGGGCTGCGCCGCGCCTACCGGCGAGCGGATCTTGCCTTCGCTGACGGGATGCCGCTCGTCTGGACCTCGCGCATGCTCGGCATGCGCATACCGGAGAAGCTCTCCGGCTCCGACATGATCATTCCGATCGTCGAGTTGGCAGCAAAGGAGGATTGGGCCGTCTACCTCCTGGGGGGTATGCCTGGAGAGCCGGGCGCCGCTGAACTTGCGGCTGAACGGCTGTCTGCGCGTTTCGGCGTCAGAATCGTCGGTGTCGACCCGGCGTTCGTTTCGATGGACGGGACTGGCGCGGAGGATGCGGCCGTCCTCGCGCGTGTCAAGGCGGCGAGACCGGACATCGTCTTCGTTGCGCTTGGTGCACCGAAGCAGGAACTCTGGATCTCCAGATCCCTCGATGAGATTCATCCGGCCGTGGCCATCGGATGTGGTGCCAGTCTGGATTTCATTTCGGGCCAACTGAGTCGCGCGCCTCAGTGGGTGTCGAACGCTGGATTCGAGTGGGCGTACCGGCTGGCGCAGGATCCGGCGCGGCTGTGGAAGCGGTACCTGCTGAGGGGCCCCCGATTCCTTGGCATCCTGTTCCGGACATCGCGGATGCTGAAGGTGCAGCGAGTGCGGCAGGTCACGCGCGGCAGTACGAGCATTCCTCAGGATCACGAGCGCGCGCCCTGAGCATCTCGAACGGGGTACGCGGCCGCAGCGCTTGTATCTCAGGCGCGTGACGAGACGCCGGTATCGATTGCGCCACGATCTCCTCCGGCAACCGTCTCACGCCGAGGCGTCTGGAGTGCGTGGCCGACACGGAGCCTGTCATCACTCGCCGTCGATCGCAAGCGGATCAACCGTGCGTGAACCATTGAACGGCATGTGCCCGAGCGATGTCCCAGGAAAAAGTGCGTTGCCGCAGTCATGAC
>Ga0163144_10000476_pt1 | contig 92806 bp, 102 predicted proteins | sample OliLak19BULKMAT1_FD_123175 | JGI IMG/M metagenome (GOLD analysis project Ga0163144, IMG submission 123175) | Freshwater microbial mat bacterial communities from Lake Vanda, McMurdo Dry Valleys, Antarctica - Oligotrophic Lake LV.19.BULKMAT1 | ecosystem: Environmental > Aquatic > Freshwater >...
AACGCCATCCTCTGTCCTCACCTTCTCCAACAAAAACACCGCAGGTTCCCTGACCGAATTCATGCGACTTGATAATATTGGTCGCTTAGGCCTCGGCACCACCACTCCCGCTTGGCTCCTTCAGCTTGCATCATCTACCGCCCCACAACTCACCCTCTCTGACACTTCAGGAGCAAATAGCCACTGGTCGTTCCGCAATGCAGGAGGAATACTCTATATTGCGACTTCAAGTAACTCTACCTTTGCAACCTCAACCACTCCAGCTCTTGCGATAAACGCAAGTGGGGGAGTGGGAATAGGGACAAGTTCTCCATGGAGGACTCTTGCGGTTACAGGCTCGATGGCAGTTACTGGGTTAACTGCAGCAGGGGGAACAAAGGACGCGGTGTGTATTGATTCAACCACTAAAGAAATAATGGTAAACACGGGTGCAGCTACTTGTACCGTGTCGTCGTCTCGCTTCAAGCATATGATCAGCACCCTTACTGCAACTTCAGGTGTTGCACTTATTAAACAGCTTCGTCCTGTAAGCTTCCTCACAAATGACACTAAAGAAGCACGTATTGGATTTATTGCCGAAGAGGTAAACATGCTCGATCCTCGTCTTGTGTTCTATGAAGACGACGGTATTACTCCTCGGGGTGTGCGCTATGAGGAAATGTCTGCAATTCTTGCGAAGGGAGTGCAAGAGCTCGACGCTCGTATTACCGCTCTTGAAGCAGCAAGCTCAACACTTTTGACCACAAGTACCAACGCCACTGTGGCGACGAGTTCACTCCTGAGCACACTTTCAAACTTCGGAATCTTTATTACCGACGCACTTGTCCATATTAAAAATCTTGCAGTAGACACACTTACGGTCGGCAGTGCAAGTCAGCCTGCTGGTGTAACACTCTTTGATCAGGTAACTCGTCTTCCAATGTGTGTATCAGTGAGTGGGGGAGCGTTGCAGACACTGAGTGGAGAGTGTTCATCCCTAGTTCCAAGTATACCGACCTACGTAGCAGATCCAGGTACTGATGCTAGTCCCGTGGCTACTCCAGTCATTGATAATGGACTGAGTACTAGTACTGCACCTATAATAGACATATCGAGTTCGACCACCCCAGAGGCAAGTGGCACTTCAACAGCAACTTCACCGGTAGTCTTCATAGCCCCAGAGACTGCAAGTTCCACAAGTACTGATGCGTCGGTAATTTAATCTAATCATCATGACACCGCTTTTTAAAAAAATACAAAATATGAAATGCTTTATTGAAAAATTTGGAAAGGGAACCCCCATGCGGAAGGCGGCCTTCCGCATGGGGGTTATTTCTATTTTTCTCTTTCTTTCTTTCGCTCCGCATTCATCGGCTGACGTCGTGCCACTTTCGCGTGGCCTCATCGGCTACTGGACTTTTGATGGGAAAGACACTATTGGTTCAGTAACACAATTACAGACAAGTCAGGAGGTGGTTATACAGGAAGTCTTTTAAACATGTCGACTACTTCCTCACCGAAATTTGGCAAGTTTGGGCAGGCCCTGTATTTTGATGGTACTAATGATTATGTAAATATAGGAAACAACTTTGATTTCAATATTGCTACCACAAGAACTTTTACCGCATGGATAAAACCAGAAAGAACTATTCCTAATCCACCTCCCACCGAGGGGACCCCTCGGTATACACCGAGGGGTCCCCTCGGTGTATACTGGTATAATGGAAAGGAAAGTTAAATTCGGAATCGACGAGTATTATCATGTATATAGTCGCGGGGTTGAGAAGCGGAATATTTTTCTCGAAGAAAGTGACTATAGTAGATTTTTGAAACTTTTATATATTGCCAATTCAAATGAAAGATTTCATTTTCGAGATGTGGCAAAAAGAAATTTGTCGGAAATTAAACGTGATCATAAATATACAAGCATTGGTGCCTACTGTTTGATGCCCAATCATTTTCATATCTTATTTAGGGAAACTACGGAAAACGGTATTAGTAATATGATGGAAAAGGCCCTTACAGGGTATGCGATGTATTTTAACAAAAAGTACAATAGAGTCGGCCCGCTTTTTCAAAGTGTATTTAAGGCCCAACACGTAAACAATGATGTTTATTTAAGGTATCTTTATGCATATATCCATTTGAATCCAGTTAAGCTTATTGATAAAAATTGGAGAGAAAGGGGAGCGGTGGATTTGGAAAGGACAAGGGGGTACCTAAAAGGATACAAGTTTAGTAGTTATATAGAATACGAAGGTGGTCTCGAGAGAGAAGAAAAATTAATCCTTAGTAAAAAAGATTTTCCGAACTATTTTAGTGAATTAGATTTCTCTGATATGGTAGAAGACTGGCTTACTTATACTGCGTCTTCTACCGAGGGTTTTACCGAGGGGTCCCCTCGGTAGTGGAACGGTAGTGGAGTGGTAACCGAGGGGTCCCCTCGGTAGTGGAAGTGGTTGTTACTCGGCAGTTAGTTCGTTACCGAGGGGTCCCCTCGGTAGTACCCTCGGTAGTGGAAGTGGTTGTAATATATGAAATTTAAGATTGAGAAAAAGCTAAAGGGAACTTTGGCGAGAGCTGGAGAGATCGAAACACCACATGGGGTTATAGAAACCCCTGCTTTTATTGTGGTGGGTACGAAAGGCTCAGTGAAATCACTTACTCCTCTCCAGATTACTGAACTCGGGGCACAGTCAGTACTTTCAAATACCTATCACCTTTATCTTGAGCCAGGTGACGAACAGGTCGCAAAGGCAGGAGGGCTCCATAAATACATGCAGTGGAGTGGGCCCACCTTTACCGACTCAGGAGGGTTCCAGGTTTTTTCATTGGGGGCTGCAATGGGTAAAAGTGTTGGCAAGGTTGCAACCGGAGAAGAGATAGCTGACTACAGTGAACGAACGGATGAGGAAGTGGGAACAGGAAAACTTGCCCTCATTGATGAGGAAGGAGTGACTTTCAAATCGTTTCTTGATGGAAGCACTCACCGCTTTACTCCAGAACGCTCGATTCAAATACAACAGAATATTGGGGCCGATATTATCTTCGCTTTCGACGAATGTACTTCACCGATGGCACCTTTCCAGTACCAAAAGGAAGCACTCGATCGAACGCATCGCTGGGCCGAGCGATCTTTGGCGGAGCATACGCGTAAGGTAAATAACGGACAGGCGCTTTTCGGTATTGTGCAGGGCGGTCGATTTGAAGATTTACGAAAAGAAAGTGCAACAAAAATCGGAGCACTCGATTTCGATGGATTCGGCATTGGGGGGTCATTTGTAAAGGAAGACATTGCTACTGCAGTAAAATGGGTTAATGAAATACTGCCAGAGGGAAAACCTCGACATCTTCTTGGGATTGGTGAGCCTGTCGATATGTTTTTTGGAGTTGAAAACGGGTGTGATACGTTTGATTGTGTAGCCCCAACGCGGATTGGTCGCACAGGTACTTTTTACACTAAGGATGGGAAGATGAATATTCTTAATAGTAAGTATCGCGAAGACTATAGAGCGATTGAAAGCGACTGTGGTTGCTATACCTGTAAAAACTTTACACGGGGGTACATCGCCCACCTTTTTCGAAGTAAAGAAATGCTCGGTCCTACCTTGGGGTCAATCCATAATCTTTACTTCATTATCCACTTAGTAAAGGCCATGCGAGAAAATATTCTCAGTGATAGCTTTTTTAGTTTTAAAGAGACTTTTTTGAACCGATACTATGGGAGTACTCCAGTGTAATCTATGAGCGTTTTTGATATTAAAACCGAATACGAGCCAGCAGGAGATCAGCCACAAGCCATAAAGTCTCTTGTTGAGGGTATCCAAAGTGGCTTACAACGCCAAACCCTTTTTGGAGTGACAGGATCTGGTAAGACTTTTACTGCTGCCAATGTTATACAAGCTATCGGGAAACCGACGCTCGTCATAGCGCATAATAAGACACTCGCAGCTCAGCTTGCCCAAGAGTATCGTGATTTTTTTCCGAACAATGCCGTGCATTATTTTGTTTCATATTACGATTACTACCAACCAGAAGCCTATATTAGTGCAAGCGATACTTATATAGAAAAGGAAGCTCAAATCAACGCGGAAATCGAACGACTTCGCCATGCATCAACCCAAGCACTCCTTTCTAGAAAAGATGTGATTATTGTCGCGTCTGTTTCCTGCATCTATGGGCTAGGAAGTCCTGAGGAATATGAAAAGGTTCATGTAAAGATAGATAAGGGTGATAAACTATCACGGAGCGAAGTCATCCGTCGGCTTGTTGGCATTTATTTTGAACGTACTAATGCCGACCTTACTCCTGGGCTTTTCCGTGCTCTGGGTAATAGTGTTGAGATAATGCCGGTAAACGAAAAGATTATTTTCCGGCTTACTTTTAACGGGGAGCATCTCGAAACAATTACCGTGATTGACGCACTTTCACGAGCAATCGTGAGGGAAGAGAATACCTTCTTTCTTTTCCCTGCCAAACATTTTATCACTCCCGAAAAAGAACGCGCACGAGCCATTAAAGACATCCAGGCTGAGCTTGATCTGCAACTTAAAAAGTTTGATAAAGAGGGGAAAGTCTTAGAGGCTGAGCGCTTAAAGCGCCGTACTCGCTACGACCTGGCACTTATAAAGGAAGTGGGGTACTGCAACGGCATTGAGAACTACTCACGTCACTTTGATGGACGCAAGCCTGGTGAGCCACCGTTTACACTGCTTTCATATTTCCCCCACAAAGCTGATGGCACTGCAGATTTTCTTACTATTATCGACGAATCACACGTAACATTGCCTCAGATTGGAGGCATGCATGGGGGGGATGCGTCGCGTAAGCTGTCCCTTATCGACTTTGGATTTCGTTTGCCTTCAGCAAGAGACAACCGGCCCTTAACAGACGAAGAGTTCGACCAGCGCGTTGGCCAAGTTATTTATACCTCAGCAACACCAGGGAAACTTGAACTTTTGATAAGCGAAAATATTGCTGAGCAAGTGATTCGACCGACAGGGCTTATTGATCCTGAGCTTTTTGTGCGACCAGTTGTTGAAAAAGGCTCGTACAAAGGCCAGGTAACTGATTTTATTAACGAGGCGGTTACGGTAATAAAGAAAGGCGGTCGTGTCATTGCAACGACCCTCACGAAAAAAATGGCGGAGGATCTTAGTGAGTATCTAAAGGAGAAAGGTGTAAAGGCTGAGTATCTCCATAGTGATATTAAAACAATCGATCGAATCATTATTCTTACTGAATTTCGTAAAGGAAAATTTGACTGCTTGGTTGGAGTAAACCTCCTCCGTGAAGGCTTGGATCTTCCTGAAGTACAGCTGATCGGAATACTTGATGCCGATAAGGAAGGATTCCTCCGCTCGGAGACTTCGCTCATCCAAACCATCGGACGCGCGGCTCGAAATATTTTAGGAAGAGTAATCCTTTACGCTGATATTATGACCGGTTCACTCGAGCGAGCTATTGGAGAAACAAATCGTCGACGCGACAGACAAATTGCTTACAATAAAGAACATGGGATCACTCCAAAGACGATTCTCAAAAAAATTCACGATATTACAGAAGAACTTCAAAGTGAACAGAAAAAAACTGTACTGCAACTCCTAGCACTTGATGAAGAACGTTTGAGAAAGGAGCCACGAAAACTTATCAAAGACAAAGAACGCCAAATGTATGAAGCGGTGAAGCTTTTAGATTTTGAAACAGCGGCAATACTACGTGATGAAATTAAAGAACTCGAGGATCGGGTAAGCAAAAAAATGCAAAAAAATAAGACGAGAGCAACAAAAACAAAAGTAAAGCCGAAATCTTTGGAAGACGCACTTTCTTATCCACAAAAAAAAGTTAAAAAGAAAAAAGCAAAGTAGTGTCGTGCGTTATACTTACAGTTACGAATAGTCGTATCCCTCGTGGAAAAAGATCATATACATACACTGCTGAACGGGTTTTCTTTTCTTGATGATAAGGATCATCGGGAATCTTTTTTCTACATCAGCTTTATTGTTATTACACTTTCGGTTTTCTTGGCATTTGGGGTACTCGCCGTCTCCTCGCTCCTACAAGCTCATTCGATTTCAAAAAAGCTTAGCCAAGAACAAATTCCACTCACTGAGCAATTACACTCACTACAGGAAACACTTTCGCGTGAACGGTACGTCGCTAAGCGATTGAGCAATTTTGAAAAAGGGGCGGGAGCAAGTTTCAATGATCTTTCATCTCGAGTGTATGATCATCAGAGGAATTTTGAAAAAAGTCTAGGAAGCATTCGCACACTTACTCATGGAAGAATAGCTGAAAACCAGCTTTCAGCAATTGAGGAACAATATCGGGATTATAAAAAGACTATGGAACTTTTCATGAGTGGTATTGAGATACGAACTTCCGGAACCCCTGCCCCGACAACGAACGAGCTTTTCAAGGAAAGTGATTTTCATGCTGATAAGCTTGTCGATTCGATTTTTGAGCTCTCAAAAGCAGTAACCTTTACTTTGAATGAGTCAGGGACCCTCCTTGCTGAAACTCACAAGCTTGTTGAACGTAATCTCCTTCTTTTACTTGCTGTTTTCTTTGTTTCACTCTGTGGATTTGGCATCTTTGTATTTCGCCGAGGGAACCCGTTTCTTATTTCGCACGTTTCGGAAGCAGAAGGAGAAATCTCGCGCCTTCACACTGAACTCAATGACAAAAACAAACTTTTAACAGAAAAAGAAGTTGTGGCAGTGGCTACAAAAACAGAGGAGCAAATTAAACACATTGAAAACCTTAAATCAGAGTTTGTCTCTATTGTAGCGCACCAGTTGCGCACCCCATTAGCTGGAATAAAATGGACGCTCGATATGCTTATCAATGGAGATCTTGGTGTTCTCAATCCAGACCAGAAGACTTTTCTTTTCAAGATTCACGATGGAAATGAGCGTATGATTCGATTCGTCAATGATCTTCTTTCAATCAACCGCATTGAGTCTGGTCGCCTCCAGTACAACTTCACGTCACTCAACTTACAGCATGTTGCGGAGAGCGTCCTACTCGACATTTATCCAATCGCCAACAAAAAGGGAATCGCCATTAACTTTAGAGGTAAAGGTGTAACCCTCCCACAGGTCGCCGCGGATCCAGAAAAAATCCGCGTTGCCTTTCAAAATCTCTTGGAAAATGCGGTGAAATATACAGAGCGAGATGGACATATTACCCTTGAATTACGCAATAGGGGTGCCGAAGTTCTTGTAATGGTTTCTGATAATGGCTTCGGTATTCCCAAGGACGAGCAGTCAGGTATCTTCAAGCGTTTCTATCGGGCTCCTTCAGCAGTTAAGATGCAAACTGAAGGGTCAGGCCTCGGTCTTTACCTTGCCCGTGCGATTGTGGAGGCACATGGAGGTCGCATTTGGTTCGAAAGTATTCCTGGGGAAGGGACGTCCTTCTACTTTACTATTCCTGTTCCTCGGAAATCAGACTGATGTCTGATATACTTTTTCTATTCTATGGCAACCCCTAAAACAATACTCATAATTGAAGACGATATTTTCCTCGCTGAGGTTTTGGTAAATAAACTGAAGGCAGAAGGGTTTTTAGTTGAGGTGGCTAATAACGGGAAGGAAGGTTTCGCTCGTATCAAGAGTCTTCATCCAGATCTTATTCTCCTTGATATTATTCTTCCTGAGATGAACGGCTATCAAATCCTTGAAGGAAAACAAGCTGATCCAGATATAAAAGATATCCCTGTCATTATTGTTTCAAATTCAGGCCAGCCTGTTGAAGTAAAGCGCGCACTTAGTCTTGGGGTCAATAATTACCTGATTAAAGCAGATATTAACCCCGAGGATGCGGTAGCTAAAGTAAAAGAGGAACTCAATCGTGTCAGTGGAAGCATGATTGAACCACTCCAGGGGAGGAAGCCTGCAGGAGGACTTGTTGGTAAAAAGCTCCTCTGGGTTGAGGATGACCGTTTTCTTAAAGATATTATTACCGTCCGCCTTTCAAATGAAGGGTGTCAATTATTCCACGCAGCTGACGAAGCTGAGGCTTTTAGTTTGCTCGCCAAGGAACATCCCGATATAATACTTCTCGATATTCTTTTACCAGGTTCTGATGGTTTTCAAATTTTGCAAAAACTGAAGGAGGGGGTAGAAACCAAAAATATCCCAGTAATTCTTCTTTCAAACTTAAGTCAAAAGGCTGATCTTGATAAGGGAAAGGAACTTGGTGCTATCAAGTTTTTGGTCAAATCAACCGTTACCCTCGACGAGATCATGTCTCAAATTAAGGCAGTTTTGGCAGGTCCACTTTAAGCTTCTAAAGCACCTAGTGGCGTGGTAGAATGCTCACATACCCCCTTAGAGAGCACATAGGGGGCTACTTTCATATATGGAAAACGAAAAAATCGTCGTCAAAGGAGCGAGAACACACAACCTTAAGGATATAACCGTCAGTATGCCGCGTAACAAGATGGTGGTTTTTACTGGACTTTCTGGTTCAGGTAAGTCTTCTTTAGCATTCGATACTATTTTTGCTGAAGGACAGCGTCGTTATGTAGAATCACTTTCGGCGTACGCTCGGCAATTCCTCAATCAGATGCAAAAGCCTGACGTTGATGAGATTACTGGCCTTTCACCAGCTATTTCAATTGACCAAAAGTCTCGCTCGAACAATCCTCGCTCGACCGTTGCTACGATCACTGAGATCTACGATTATCTTCGTATTTTGTATGCACGTATCGGTCACCCACACTGTCTTATTTGTGATCGCGAAATAAAAAAACTCAGTAATGAGGAGATTCTTGAAACAATTCTCCATACTGTAGAGAGTCTCAAAAAGGATATTAAGAAGGACCAAGTAATGGGTGTTTCCTATGATAAGGCTGAACTTAAAATCTTTGCCCCACTTGTTGTAGGCAGAAAAGGGGAGTACTACCAGCTTCTCTATGATCTCTTAGGAAAAGGATACGAGGTTGTTAAAATTGACGGAAAAGACAAGAAGCTTCGCGAGCAGATTATTATTGATAAAAATAAAAAACACGACATCGATGTGCTTGTTGATCGTTTCTACTTCTCGGAACTTGATGATAAAAAGTCTGGCTTTAAAGAACGCCTCAGTGAAGCTGTCGAGCGAGCACTCCATGAATCAAATGGCTTGATCAAAATCGAAACTCCTGAAGGTGAAAAGCTCATCTCAGCAAAATTTATGTGTCCCTACGATGGCTTCTCATTCCCAGAAGTTGAACCACGTCTTTTTTCATTCAATTCTCCCTATGGGGCATGCCCGACCTGTAACGGTCTTGGAACAAAGCACTTTTTCGGCAATGAAGTTTGTGAAGTCTGCAACGGGAAAAGACTTCGTCCAGAAGCACTTTATGTCTATCTTGGTAGTGATACGCTCCGCAGTAACATCGTCGATGTGACTGGTCTTTCGATAAATGATGCACATAAATTTTTTAACTCTCTGAAATTGACGACTACTGAAAAAAGTATCTCAAAGGTTATTTTAAAAGAAATAAATGCTCGTTTAAGTTTCTTGCTTAATGTGGGACTTGATTACCTCACCCTTGATCGTCGTGCACACACGCTCTCAGGAGGAGAAAGCCAGCGTATTCGCCTTGCAAGCCAGCTTGGCTCAGGACTCGTAGGAGCCCTCTATGTGCTTGATGAGCCTACTATTGGCCTCCATTCTCGTGATAACGATCGCCTTATTAAGACACTCACTGATTTACGGGACATGGGTAACACCATTCTTGTAGTAGAACACGATGAAGATACTATTTTCTCTTCTGACTACCTGATTGATATCGGGCCAGGAGCGGGAGTTCATGGCGGGAATGTTGTCGTGGCTGGCGACTTAGAAAAGCTCCTTACTGCAAAGAAAAATGACTCAGGTTCACTCACCCTTGCATATCTTCGTGGTGAAAAGTTTATTCCCATACCTCCGAGTCGGCGTACTGCTGATAAGGGAACATTAAAAATCAAAGGAGCAAAAGCATTCAACATAAAAAATATGAATGCTGAAATTCCACTCGGTAAGCTCGTGCTTATCACGGGTGTTTCTGGTTCGGGCAAGTCTACCTTCGTCTACGAGATACTTCATAAAAATCTTCAAGCTCGGCTTGAAAAGAGGTATCGTGATTCGAAAACTTACAATTGCGCTTCTTTTGAAGGAACTGAGTATGTAAGTCGTACGATTTTGATCGATCAATCACCGATTGGTCGCACACCTCGCTCAAACCCAGCAACCTACACAGGATCTTTCACTTTCATTCGGGATCTTTTTGCAGAAACAACCGAAGCACGTGCTCGCGGATGGAAGGCGAGCCGATTTTCTTTTAATGTCAAAGGTGGACGTTGTGAGACGTGCCAGGGTAATGGTGAAATAGCAGTTGAAATGCACTTTTTACCGACAGTCTATGTACTGTGTGACGTTTGCAATGGAAAGCGCTTCATGAAAGAAACACTTGAAGTTACATACAAAAAGAAAAATATATACCAAGTACTCAAGATGACTGTGGAAGAGGCCTACGCTTTTTTTAACGACATTCCCTCTATTGGGGATCGGCTACAAAGTCTTCTTGATGTGGGGCTTAGCTACTTAGAGTTGGGGCAATCCGCTACCACTCTTTCAGGCGGTGAAGCACAGCGTGTAAAGATTTCCTCAGAACTTTATCGTGCACACCTTCAAAAGACTATTTACCTTCTCGATGAGCCAACGATAGGACTTCATTATGAAGATGTAGCAAAGCTTATAGAAATACTCCAAAAGCTTGTTAATAAAGGAAATACTGTGGTCGTCATTGAGCACAATATGGATGTTATAAAATCCGCTGACTATATTCTCGATATTGGCCCTGAAGGAGGTGTCGGCGGTGGAACACTGGTTGCTAAAGGCACTCCTGAAAATGTGGCTGATAATCCAAGGAGTCATACTGCAAAATATCTAAAGCGCGCACTGAAGCATAAATAATTTTTGACACAATAAGACCCCTCTCTAAACTATCTCTAATTTCTTAGTACCTATAAATCTAGCATATGCTAGTTTTATAGGAGTACAGATATAAACAAAGTGCGCCCAAAAGGCGCACAATGAAAAACGAACTAAAGTTCAGTGGTAGAGAGAAGCTCGGCTTCTTCCAGGAGCCCGACGGTCACAAGAGCGGTTGCAAGCGTCTTGCAACTAACCACTACCCGACAAACTGTGGTTTTGGTCATACCTTGAAAGCCGATACGGTAGGGCTTTGGTTGACCCTCGAGGTTTGACATCATTTCACTGATGTTCTTTTTAACAATGTTTTTCGTGAGAAGCATTAAAGCGCTTCGCTCAAGCCTGCTTTGTTGATAAAACATCTCAACAACCCCCGGTAAAATGTCTCCAGCCGTGTTGAAACAAGGTTCTAGCACAAGGGTGGCAGATGGATCGTGTCCCCCCGTAAAAAACCACACTTCGCCGAAGAAATACGGGATTAGCCTCACACCGTTGCTTGCCTCAGTACTGTTCTTATTCATTGACCCTCCTCCTCAATTTACAAAAAAGTTTACCCTTTTGCACCAACCTTCTTTTTACAATACTATAGCCAATACCGCAACTATGACTAAAGAAACGCTTAAAAAAGTTAAGCTTCCCGATAGCCCTGGTGTCTACACCTTCAGGGACAGTCGTGGGAAGCCCCTCTACATAGGAAAAGCCACTTCGCTCAAGGACAGGGTGAAAAGTTATTTTAGTTCCGGCCTCCCTATGACGCGTGGCCCCCTTCTTGCTCAAATGATCGAGAAGGCAATAGCCATTACCTACGAGGAGACTGATTCAGTGCTCGAAGCCCTGCTTCTTGAGACTCGTTCAATCAAAAAACACCTCCCCCCGTTTAACACTAAAGAGAAAGACGACAAGAGTTATAACTACATAGTGATAACCAAAGAGGAGTACCCTCGTGTGCTTATTGTGCGTGGTAAAAACCTTGCCACCGAGTATCCAGTCGCAACCCTCCACTATTCTATTGGACCCTTCCCACAAGGGAAAACTCTTAAAGAAGGTTTACGACTGATACGCAAGATATTTCCCTACCGAGATACTTGTACACCTGAGGGTATAAAGCCCTGCTTTAACGCTCAAATAGGTCTGTGTCCTGACGTCTGTAGCGGAAAAATGTCTGCAAAGGAATACCAAAAACAAGTAAAGCACCTCATTGATTTTTTTGAAGGTAAAAAGCAAAAAATTATAACTTCGCTTGAAAGAGAAATGTTTGCTCTCGCTAAAAAAAGAGAATTCGAAAAGGCCAAAGTCGTCAAGCAACGCCTGTATGCACTTACCCATATTCAAGATATTTCCCTTCTTAACCGTGAAGTCCCTCCCCCTTTATTCGAGACTTCTTTTCGTATAGAAAGTTACGACGTCGCTCACTTAAGCGGAAAAGACATGGTAGGGGTAATGGTTGCTGTCCTTGATGGTGAATCTCAAAAGTCTGAGTATCGAAAATTTAAAATAAAAAACTTCACCGAAGCCAATGATCCTGGAGCATTACGAGAATTACTTACCCGTCGTCTTGGCCACGCCGAGTGGCCACTCCCACAACTTATAGTAGTGGATGGTAATGAGGTACAAAAAAATGTTGCTGAAAAGGTACTAAAAGAAAAGGGTTTTACTATCGACGTAATTGGCGTAGTAAAAGACGAGCGACACAAACCGCGAGAACTAATAGGAAAGAAAAGACTAATTAAAAACCACGGGGAAGCTATTCTCTTGTCTAATAGTGAAGCCCATCGCTTTGCTATTACCTACCACAAACTTCTCCGCAGGAAAAATTTTTTACCGAGGTAATTTAAAACGATATAAAAGATATAAAGAATACTCACCCTCTTTTGTACGATATATCGTACAAAAGAGGGTGAGTACATAAGACAAAGGAAAAGCCTCTACTGCTTTGGAGCTTTTCCCACTAAGGTCAAGCGGGAGTCAGATGGTGGTTGATATGTTGGGCTTAAAACAGACAATTAGAGGTTTTTGCCAAGGACGGTCGTCTTGAAGTATCAGCTCGTCGCGACTCTCCCCAAAAGTTTTTATCCATAGTGCACTCCTATCTTGGCTGCTGAACGCCCACTTCGACGTTTCGAAAGTAATTTTAACGCGAAGTACATTTTTGCTGTACAAACCTTTCTTGTTGGGTGAGTTGACGGGGAAAGTCTGCTCATTGAAATGCAATCAAAATTTTGGCAAAGAACCGTCCGTACATTCTCTACAAGGAATTCCGTTTGTTAAACTCGAAAAGCACAACTCAGTTTTCTTTGTGTTACAATATTTTTATGCAACGAACTCGAGTAGGAATTGTGCGTGGTGGACCATCAAATGAATACGAGGTCTCACTTAAAACTGGAAAGATGGTTTTTGATGTTCTTCACGACAGCTTATATGAGCCCGTTGATATCTTCATTGATCGCGAGGGTACCTGGCATCGTGGGGGAGTCCCTATTGCACCAGAAAAGGCTATACGCGATCTTGATGTTGTTTTCAACGCCTTACATGGCGCATATGGTGAGGATGGCAAAATACAACAACTCCTTGATAAATGGGGGGTAGCTTACACAGGCTCTGGTGCGGTTCCTTCGGCTCTTGGAATGAATAAGGGGCTCGCAAAAAAACACTTTGCAAAAGTCGGTATTAAAACGCCCTACTTTAAACTACTCACCCCAACACCTCAACTTGAAGGAGAGCTTGTCACAATTTTGCGCAGTTTACCACTTCCTCTGGTCGTAAAGCCCTACAACAGTGGCTCTTCGCTCGGTGTCTCAATTGCGTACAGTTTTAGTGATTTGCAAAAAGCAGTAGCGTACGCCTTCACCTACGCTGCGACTATTGTGATTGAGGAGTATATTGCAGGAAGGGAAGGAACTCTTGGTGTAGTAGATCAATTCCGTGGCCAGATGCACTACCCACTATTGCCTATTGAAATCCGTCCGCGCGGTAAAACTTTTTTTGACTATGAAGCCAAATACAATGGACTTTCGGATGAAATTATTCCTGGAGGCTTTTCTAAAGATGAAGTGGGGGAGATAGAGAAAGCTGTTCTTATGGCACATCAAAGTATGGGGCTTCGGCACTATTCCCGAACAGACTTTATTGTCCATCCGCGTCGTGGGGTCTTCCTGCTTGAAGTAAATACTCTACCGCGACTTACTGAAGAATCTCTTTTACCCAAATCGTTGAAAGCCTTAGGAGTATCAGTGGAGGAATTTTTACATCACATTATAGAATTAGCACTGCGGAGAAAATAAAAAAACACCCCGCCTTCGTGTCACCCTGGTACTACCGGTTACCTTAGTCATTTCGGTACTCAGAAAGATCACACCCGTCCCTTATTTCCTCCCTCATTGGGTCTGATACAGGACTACTTTCCTTGCATAAGGTACCGCCTCATCCTAAAATTTTTGTTTGTTTTTATTGGAAAATAGGTTATAGTATTCCTTGTATTTCTTGGGCCCGTAGCTCATTTGGTAGAGCGCCTCACTTGCACTGAGGAGGCGGGGGGTTCGAATCCTCTCGGGTCCACTAGCAACTAAAACACCACCTAAGCTAGGTGGTGTTTTAGTTGCTAGTGGTGTTTGTTTGAAAAAGTCAGAACCCATTTCGAGCAGAATCCCTAGCTTCGCACGCTCCGCGTGCGTGGTGGCTTGAAACTTAATCGTACGCTCCGATTGCGCCTCGGACGCGCTCGCGGACTCGCGCGGGCAAAACTCAAAAATTTTCCTTCCTTTCTGATTTAATTCGGCGGGGGGTGTGGGGGGAGCCGACAAAAAATGGAAAGGAAATTTTTGGTTTTGCTTCGCCGTTAGGACGACATTGAGAAAAGAATAGAAAACTGATATGATTTTAGTGCAAGTCATAAAATGTATTATATCACTTTCCATACATTATAATCTACTATGTCCACAATAGGCAAGAACATCAAACGACTACGAAAAGAAAAAGAGCTTTCGCAAGATAAGCTCTCAAAACTTGCTGATTTATCGCTCAATACGGTTGTTAAAATAGAACTTGACGAAAGTCCCAATCCAACTATTGAAACGGTTCAAAAAATTGCGAAAGCTCTTAGTGTTTCGGTTGATGATTTAATAAAAAAATAATTTATGGAAATAAACGCACCAAAATCTCTACAAGGAAAAATTGCTTTAATTACTGGCGTTGGGCGAAGCGCAGGAATTGGTGCGGCAATGTGTCGTGAAATCGCCAAGAATGGCGGGGATATTTTCTTTACTTACTGGAAACAGTATGACAAAGAAACTCATTCCGAGGATACTAATAACGACCCTGCCATTCTTGCTAGTGAACTCGAAAAGCTTGGTGTCCGAGTTGGGAGTGTGGAAATGGATTTATCAAAACCTGATTCCGCTGAAAAACTTTTTGAAGCAACAGGCAAAGAACTTGGTGCACCCAACATTCTTATCAATAATGCTTGCTATGATTTTGAGATTCCGTTTGCTGAACTCTCGCCGGAGATTTTAGATAAACACTGCGCGATTAATATTCGTGCGGTCGTTATGTTGTGTAAGGAATTTGTGAAAATAGGAAAAGTTGGAAATATTGTCAGTATGACATCGGGGCAATCTCTCGGAAGTATGGGAGGCCACAAAATTCCTTACACCATAACCAAGGCCGCATTAGAAATGCTTGCGCCACAGCTCGCGCCCGAACTTTCCAAACTCGATATTACGATAAACGCACTCGACCCTGGGCCGACTGACACGGGTTGGATGACGGAAGAATTAAAGGAGCAGGTTCGGAAGGAATCGAAGCGTGGAAAAGTAAATACTCCCGAAGACATCGGACAATTGATTGTCTCGATTCTTACCGAAAAGAAATACTCAACTGGTGAAGTGATACATGCCGAGCGGTAAGGGAGCAATCCCCGCCGTTTTATAATATTTCTTCAAAACGGCGGGGATTTGTGCGCGCAATGGGCGGGCGGGGTGAGAAGCGAATACTTGGAGCTTCGCAAGACCGGAGCGCGACGGCGCGAATCGGGGTCGCATAATTTTCTAGCAAAAAAATATCTGTGACCAAATCCTCTCAATTCAACTATGAGCACTTCCAATTTTTAGTTTATACTACCCTATAAAAAGCACCCATCTTGAAAAAGCAGTTTTCGTTCTTGTTGGCTTAGTTCTTGGCTCAGCCCTTACCTACTCACTAACACCTTGAAATATCCAAAATAGTCACTCAATGGTCACTAATACTAATAACGCAATGACAACAATGATGGTGGACATGTCAGCGAGCTTAAAGGGGAAAACCGGGAGTGAATTTGATAAAAGGTTTCTTCAAGAAATAATTATTCACCACCAGGGAGCAGTCGATATGGTAAATATGGCTTCGACCGCCTCAAAGTGGCCCAAGCTCATTAAACTAGCGCAAGACATAATCACTACACAAACAGGGGAAATAGCGATAATGCGCACTTGAGGAAGCACTTGGCTTAGAGGAGAATAATCTCTTGACCCATCTCGAAATCTCTAGTAAAATCTCAGTATATAAATTAGCTAAACACTATGGAAGGAATGCCACAAACAGGTTCAGATAAAAATGAGAAAAGTCTTTTAGGGGCTCTGGAAAGTGAAATAAGCATTGACCTCACTACTCCTCTTGAAGTGATCGAAGGGCAAGTACCTCCAGTTACCGAAGAAGATCGTGATGAGCTTCGACGATTAAATAATTCAGGCGACACTCTCCACTAAAAATTCAAAACCCTCGAGATAATTCTCGAGGGTTTTGTTATACTGAACCTATGTTTCAAGGCCTTTTTGTTGTATTTTCGAAGAAGCGATATGTGCTTGCCGCACTCACTATCACAACCCTTGTCTTTCTAGCTATTACCCTTGCACCAAACAGTAGTTTTATTCGAGTAGTACTTGAATCATCTTCAATGACTCTTGGTTCAAAGATTTCCTTAATCGGTGCACTCCTCACTTCTTCTTTCTCGGTATTTCCTTTTTTTTCAACAACAACCGCACTTCTCACTGCAATTCTTTTTAGTGTTAATATTTCTATGAGTATTTTTGTATTTCGCCGGCAAGTAGAGCGAGTGCGGGGCCATGGCACCATGGGAATCGCTGGCCTTTTAAGTGCACTTCTCGGCATCGGATGTGCTTCGTGCGGTCCATTACTCATTGCAGGGCTCCTCCCTTTTTTAGGACTTGGAAGTTTCCTACCGCTCCTCCCTTTCAAGGGTCATGAATTTGAAATCCTTGGGATACTCATTCTTATATTTTCGGTAACCCTGCTTTCTAAGGAAGCAGTGAAGCCTGCAGTGTGTGAAGTAAAATAACGAGGAGCTATCGAGAAGCGTCCCCATATGCTTTGAAAAGCTTCTTCATATCTTCAAAATTATTTTCCGAGTGAAGCACTACACCGATTAGTATTACGTTATCTTCTTTGGGGCGTACTGCAAGAACAAGGTTCTGTTTTGCAAGAGCGGTCTCACCGGTTTTTCCACCAACTATAGTATAGGGAAAGGTGGAGTCGGTAAGGAGCCTGTTTGTTGAAGTGGCAACATGACTCTTTACAGTATTTGAAAAATAAATAGGGTACGCCTTTGCGGTGGTAGCCAAAAGAAGGAGGAGGTTTGTATCTATGTATTCCTTAACAAGAAGTGTTAAATCGCTTGCAGAAGTTCTATTACTTCCTTCCTCTGTTACTCCGTCAAGACCACTCGGGTTTACATAGTGAGTCTCGTGCATCCCCAAACGCTGTGCTTCCTCATTCATCTCCTTCACAAAGGAGAGGGTTCCAAGCGAAGAAGCGAGTAGTCGTGCACTGTCATTATTTGACTCAATAAGCATCGAGTAGAGAGCATTTTTCTTATTGAGACTGTCGCCAGCTTTAAAAAACCCTGAAGTACCTTTTAGAGCAACATCACTCTCGGAAAAGGTGAGAATTTGCTTACTCTCAATTACGCGCTCAGCCACGAGTGCTGTCATGAGCTTCGTCATGCTCGCTAGAAGGCGCGCATCATTCTCGTGGTAGCTCACAATAGGGATAAGAGTATTACCATCGTATGCAACTAACATATAACTCTCGGCAGTAACCCCCGAAAGAGGTCCTGCTACCTGTGGGGCCTTGTATATACGGGTAGAACTTGTACCACCGACAAGCCCTACCTCGAGAGTTTCATTTTTTTCTTTTGTATAAAAGTAATAGGGGAGTAACAATAAAAGTGGGATGAGAATAGCAACGATCTCTAAAAGTGCATATGTCCGTGATTCTTTCATACAAGTATTTACGGTGCGAGAGAGCCCTCCCAAATGTCTCCTTTCCAATGCCAGCTACTACCCATACCACCAAAAACAAAAATCTTATCTTTAAAAAGTACTGCCTGATGATCTTCTCGTCCCTCCCAGAGTCCATCAACAGGAACCTTGCGCCACACAAAGCCATTACGTGAGTACCACGCTTCACCTTTTCCTTCATTACTCTTGGTATCGAGTCCTCCGATGAGCCAGAGAGCATCACGATAGGTGAGAATGACGTGACCCTGTTTTTTTCCAAGTGGTGTACTTGTGGCAATAAGTGTCCAGTGTACCCCGCTATCACTCGACTTCCAGACGTCATCGTACCCAACCGTGCCCGAACTCATTCCTGAGACGATATAAAAATCATTTCCTAAAACAGCAACATCGTGATCCCACCTCCCGTGCCAGGGAGCGTTTGTAGTGAGCGGATACCAGGTTAATCCATCGTCAGACGCCCAGACATCATTGAATTGCTTGTGTTGCTCATAATCAACGCCACCAAACATATAAAGCTTTCCCGCATGCTCTAGGACTCGCTGACCTTCACGACCTGGGTATGCGACCGTTGTAGTAGCAATAGTCCAGTCGACTCCATTGACTGAAGTATATATTTTTTTATTAAAGCCAACTTCTGGGCCCCAACCAGCATAAAGATAAAGTTTTCCCATAAAAGGAATAATCGAGATAGAACGAAGGTAGGGAAGTGAGCTGTGCAGAACAACAAGCGACCAATGCTTACCATCTTCAGTAACCCAAATATCATTAAAGTATTTTGCCTTTTCATATTGAGGCATTCCATCGGGTCCTAATGTTCCTTCACCATCAAGTCCCCCAAACATGTAAAGCTTTCCATTCCATTGATATGACTCCTGAGAATCACGCCGCTCCCAGGGGGCCTTACTCGTAACCTCTTTCCATGAAAATGAATTGAAATACTCATTCGTGCGAACCTGCAGTGGTGGCAGTTCAACGACTTTCAAAATCTCTTGATATTTAAGATAAAGGGTTGAAGAACCTACCAAAAGAAGTGCCCCGAGCGCCACAAGTATAATTCCTGTTGAAACTTTCTGATGGAGATAGTCATGTGTAACCGGCTTCACCTCCTCTTTTACTTCTTCAATTTTTTTCACTTCTGCTCCTTCCATTTCACCCTATAGTAACATGGGGAAATAATTACTTATTCGAAATAATCGGGTAGGAAGCGCTAATTATCTTCTTTTGCCTTATGTTCCTCCTCGCGCTAGCATTACCTGATGAAAATAATAAAAACTTCTCTCTCTTTACCCTTGGTAGTTATGTTCCAACTGCCCTTATAGGTTTTACCATAATGACTGGGCTTACACCCGAGCGATTATTAGTAGGGATTATCGGCATAGTGATGCTTACCTTGACTGCACGAAAAATTGTTAAAAACAATAATGTAACAGTATGAAATTAAAAAGAATCGCTCTTATTATATTGTAGTGGCACTAGGACTTTTTGTCTTTTTTTTAGAAAGTCCATTGTCTGGAATACTCCCCATGGGAATCGTGGCGTATTTATGTAAGGAACGACTTAAGAAGTTTTTTGATCGTTTTTCTCTTCCTGTATCTTTTCTTTTAGAGGGAACTTTTTTTAGCCTTCTTACTGAGACGTTTGCACTACTAGGTAATCTACATTTACCACTCACAAAACGAGCGCTTCTTAAGCCTTACCCAGCAGTTGACCTTATTCTTGGTTTCTTTTGGTACGGACTTTTCACACTTGTCTGGTACCTACTTTTAAGAAAATTCATTTATTCCAAAAAGGAAATCTTTTTACTGGCGGGAATATACGGCCTTATTTTTGAACAAGGAAGTGTCTTCCTCGCGGGTATGTTTGCAAGTGTCCCCGGATTTATTATTGGTATTTTTATTATGCCTGTCTTTATAGTGTATTTCCAATGCTTGCTTATATGGTTACTGAGCATCGGTTTCCTGAGCGAAAGAAACTTTTCTTCCCTCTGCGCTATGTCATTGCGGGAGCCGGACTCTGGCTCCATGTATTTTTGTGGGGTTCGCTCGGGCTCTTGTACTACCCACTTCTTGTTTCATTTGGCCTTTTTGACCCATCTTGGGTAGGACAGTAGGTCTTGCTTTCCTATTTTTTTGTTGTATTCTACAGGTAGTTAAATCTTCCTACTTAAAGGAGGCAAAAATCTAAGAAAGCCCTCTTTAAGTGGGGTGAGTATTGAATAAGCACCTCGTGGAATTGGTCGAGCCCCGAGCCGACACGACTAAGGTCTCCCCGTCACCATTTTTATGAATGAAAATTCGTGGGGCCGTCGCGTTGGGGCTTACCATCCTCATCTTCCAACATCTGACACCCGAACTCTTCGGAGCCGGAGAGGAATCTGGTATAGTACTCTTTCGAACGTTCACAAAAGTCCTTAGGGCATCTGAAGTGAGCGCCTTAGGTTCTATAGGAAGCGTTGGAAAAATACAAGTACCGGAGGCCCGGTTCTAAACATCGAAGCCACGGGTAATACCGTGGCTTCGATGTTTACATGAGGGGAGTATATGGCGAAGACCCTTATAAGACTCATCGATTTGGTCCTTTTCTTACTCACAACGCACGACACGGCGGCCGCAACAGCCGCCGAACGATGGGGACGAGCAGTCCCCATTTTTTGTTTCCATTCTTCTGTGTTAAATTAGGGAAATTATATTGCTATGCATGAAATTCACATTAGCCTTGGATCCGAAAAGTTAGGAACCTTCCTCGGACTTCCCATAACAAACACCCTTTTAATGACACTGCTTGGAACAGCAACTCTTTTTCTCATTATATTTCTTTCAAGAAACGTTTCCCTTCTTCCAAATAAGTTTCAAGTTTTTATGGAGCTCCTTATTGGTGGAATTTTTAACTTTGTTAAAGAGACGCTTGAAAGTGTCTCACTTGCTAAAAAATATTTCCCTCTCATTGCAACTCTTTTTCTCTCGATAGTGGTAGCCAATCTGATCCACTTCCTTCCTGGTGTTCATAGTATCCTTTTCTTAACCAATGAAGGAAAAGAAGTTGCTCTTTTACGAGGAGCGACGAGCGACTTAAACGTAACTCTCGCACTTGCGCTCATTTCTTTCGTTTCGATCGAACTTGCAGGTGTGTATGCTCTGGGCTTCTCCTATGCCAAAAAATTTGTTAATCTAGACTCATTCTTGGGGTTTGTGATCGGTATCATAGATTTGTTCTCAGAAGCTGCACGACTTATCTCATTTAGTTTTCGTCTCTTCGGGAACATTTTTGCTGGTGAAGTGGTAATTGCGATAATTGTCGCTTTTATTCCGGTCATTGCACCTGTGCCAATGATGGGTTTTGAGTTTTTTGTTGGCATTATCCAAGCGGCAATCTTTGCCTTGCTCACACTCTTTTTTATTAAAAGTGCGGTGACACCACATCATTAGCAAGAAAAAGAATAGGAGATTAGGAAAATAGTGATTAGAAGGAATAAGAGAATATTAATAAGTTAAAAGTTAATTAAAACGTATATGGATATTGAAGTTGCAAAGAACATCGCCATGGCAGTAGCAGTTGGTTTCGGTATGCTTGGCCCTGGCATCGGTATCGGTCTTATTGTGTCAAAGGCGGTAGAAGCTATTGGGCGAAACCCAGAAGCAACAGGTAAGATTCAGGCAACCATGTTTATCGGTGTAGCCTTTACTGAAGCGCTTGCTATTTTTGCACTCGTTATTGCCTTTATTATCAAGTTTATCTAAAGGGGGCTTGATTCAAAATTGATGATGATGTTTTAGAATTTGAGGCTATTATGGAAGCGATACTTACAGTTTTTGGAGTTGATTGGCGTTTACTCACTGCTCAAGTAGTAAACTTTTTAATCCTACTCTATATTCTCAAGCGTTTTCTCTATGTTCCACTCCTTGCAATGATCGAAAAGCGACAAGGACTTATTATCGAGGGAGTAAAAAATGCCGAGGAAGCAGGAAAACTCAAGATGAGTGCGGAGGAAGAAAAAAACACCCTCCTCAAGGAAGCTCGTAAAGAAGGTGACGCTTTTATTGCAGAAGCAAAAGAAACTGCCACCAAAGTAAAAGAGCGAATCCTTGCTGAGAGTGAGACTGAAAAGCAGGCACTTCTTGCTGCAGCTGAAAAAGAGAAAGAAGCTCTGCTTCTTGCCGCAAAAAAACAGGCCGAGGTCGACGCAGTGAAAGTTTCAATTTTAATGGCTGAAAAAGTATTGCGCGAAGGGAGAGTTATTTAAACCACTATGAAGCCAGTCCACTACGCTGAAGCACTTTTTGCACTTGCCGAAAACAAAACCGAAGATGAACTTGATCATCTCCTTCGTTATTTACGCGACTACCTCACCAAGAAACATCTCCTCCCTCTCTATCCTGAAATTTTAAAAGCCTTCGAGAAACTGCAGCACAAAAAGGAACTCCGGATATATGTAAAAACCTCACACCCACTTACGAGGGACGAGCGAGAAAATATCCGAAAAGAACATCATATACCCCTAAGCGCCCTCTTTGTGGAAACTGTCGATCAAACACTTATTGGGGGAAAAATCGTTGAATACAATTACGTGCGACATGATTCTTCTCACAAAAAGGCCCTCCACAAACTTTACCAACACCTAACCGCTTAATACAAAACTATGCAAGAACTACTTGTCGAAAAAATAAAAAAAGAACTCGAGCATTTCCATTCGACACCCAAAAGTGAGGAAGTTGGTATTGTACGCGCGGTTGGTGATGGTGTGGTTGAAATCGAAGGGATTCCTGGAGCCATCATGTCTGAAATGGTGGAATTTGACCTCGCCGACGGAGAGACGCTTGAAAAGACGCTTGAGCAAGCAGAGCCACTCTATGGTCTTATTTTAAACCTTGAGGAAGCTGTTGTTCGGGCAACTGTTCTTGGAGACTCCGCAAAAATAATAGAAGGAACTCGAGTAAAGCGACTTCACAAAGTCCTTTCACTCCCCGTAGGAGAAAACCTTCTCGGTCGTGTGGTAAATCCCTTAGGAATTGCAATCGATGGAGCGGGAACTCTTGTTTCAGACACGTACTATCCGATTGAACGCGAGGCGTATGGAGTTATTGACCGTGCCTCTGTTGATACACCACTTCACACCGGTATTAAAGCGATTGATGCCATGACACCGATCGGACGTGGCCAGCGACAGCTCATTATTGGAGATCGTGGCGTAGGAAAAACTACTGTCGCAATAGACGCTATTTTAAATCAACTTAATGAACCTGAAGACAAACGGCCGATTTGTATTTATGTAGCTATTGGGCAGAAGGAATCAAAAACAGCTCGTATCGTCCACCTTCTCAAAAGTCGCGGCGCACTTGCGTATACAATCGTTGTCTCAGCAGGGGCGAGCGATCCTGCAGCTCTTCAGTTCCTTGCACCATTCGCTGGGGCAGCAATTGGAGAGTATTTTATGGAACAGGGGAAAGACGCGCTTGTCATCTATGATGATCTTTCAAAGCAAGCAGTGGCCTACCGCCAGCTCTCCCTACTTCTTCGTCGTCCACCAGGACGTGAAGCCTATCCGGGAGATATTTTTTACCTTCATTCTAGACTCCTCGAACGTGCCGCAAAACTTTCACCGAAGCTAAAGGGGGGTTCACTTACTGCGCTCCCGATTATTGAAACCCAGGAGGGTGACGTGTCTGCCTATATCCCTACGAACGTGATTTCGATCACCGACGGACAAATTTATCTTGAAAGTGATCTTTTTAACAAAGGAGTAAAGCCTGCGATTAACGTCGGTATCTCTGTCTCGCGCGTTGGAAGCGCCGCTCAAACAAAGGCGATGAAAAAAGTTGCAGCAAAAATCCGTCTTGAACTCGCCCAGTTCCGTGAGCTTGAAGCATTCATGCAATTCTCTTCGGACCTTGATCAAAATACTAAAGATCAACTTGAAAAAGGGCGCCGCCTTTCAGAGGTACTTACCCAAAATAAGAACGTTCCACTCGCATTTGAGCGCCAAGTCATGGTGATTTACGCAGGAGTAAACAATTACTTTGATACGACCGCCGTCGAGAAACTTAAAGAAACAGAAGAAAAGCTTTTTACCTACATTGAAAACACCGCTGCTGACCTCCTTAGTACGATCAAGGAATCACGCGAAATCGGTGCCAAGACAGAAGCGAAACTCAAAACAGTGCTCACTTCATTCTTTGCCACTCTGTAAAAAAACTTATGTCACAAAAGTCAGTTAAAGCTAAAATACGTGGAGTAGAAAAAACTCGCCAAGTAACGAAGGCTATGGAGGCTGTTTCCGCAGCTAAAATGCGCAAAGCCCAGGAGAGAGCACTTTCACTTCGCCCATACGCCATCAGTGCGCTCCGCATACTTACCCGCATTGGAGGAGATCGTGAAAGCCTCAGACATCCACTTCTCATTGACGGGAAAGGGAAGAATGTTCTCTTTATTATACTTGTCAGTGATCGAGGACTCGCGGGAAGTCTTAATAGTGGAGTACTTCGAAAAGTTTCTGCAACAATTAAGGCGGAAGGATTTACTAAAGACACGGTGGAAATAATTGCGCTTGGGAAAAAGGCGATTGAATTTTCAAAAAAAGAAGGTCTTACAATAATACTCGAGCGATCTGGTATTCCTGATGCTGTACCACTTAAAACACTCGAAGAAGCGGCAACACTTGCAAAAGAAAGGTTTTTGAAAGGAGAGGTAAAGAAAGTGTATATTGCCTACAGTAATTTTGTTTCTACTTTTTTCCAAGAGGGAATCGTCCATACTCTTTTGCCGTTACAACTAGAAGAGGTAAGGCAAGTTGTGGAAGGTATTGTGCCGGTTAAGGGAAAGTACTCAGATTTTTTTATTCAAACTACTGATACTGAGGTTACCGAAACCCGCCCATATCTTTTTGAGCCATCGCTCACATCGGTACTAGACACGCTTTTATCTCACTTTCTCTCACTACTCCTCTTCCATGGCGCCCTTGAAGGGAAAGCCTCAGAACACTCAGCAAGAATGGTGGCAATGAAAAGCGCGGGGGACAAAGCAAAGGAAATGAAAAAGGAGTTGGTGCGAGCGTACAACAAAGTGCGGCAAGGAGCAATCACACGAGAAGTATCAGAAATTATCGGCGGAATCGAAGCACTAAAAGTCTAGAAAATTTACAACTATGGAAACAACACATACAAAAAATGAAAAGGGAATTGTAAAGCAAGTCATCGGACCTGTGGTAGACGTCTACTTCGAGCATAACCTTCCACCGATTCGTACAGCACTCACTGTCTCATTTACCCTTGAAGGAAAAGAACACACCGTAACACTTGAAGTAGTACAGCACATCGGGCTCAACCGCGTACGCACAATCGCTCTCAAAGATACCGCCGGACTAAAGCGCGAAATTGAGGTGACAAACACGGGACACCCCATTGAAGCTCCAGTGGGAGAAGCAGTCCTCGGTCGCCTTTTTAACGTTCTTGGAGAAACTATCGATGGCGGAGAGAAACTTCCTAAAGCTACTCCAAAGCTTTCTATTCACCAAAAAGCTCCTGCCTTTAAAGATCAGCGCACAAAAACAGAAGTATTTGAAACCGGTATCAAAGCCATCGACCTCATGACTCCTTTCATTAAGGGAGGAAAAGTTGGACTCTTTGGGGGAGCTGGTGTAGGAAAGACAGTACTCATTCAGGAACTTATCCGTAACGTTGCTACCAACCATGGTGGATACTCAGTATTCGCAGGAGTGGGGGAACGTGTGCGTGAAGGAAATGATCTCTATCATGAAATGAAAGACTCTGGCGTACTTCTAAAAACCGCGCTCGTGTTTGGTCAAATGAACGAAGTACCAGGGGCACGTGCTCGCGTTGCACTTACCGGACTTACTATGGCGGAGTACTTTCGCGACACAATGCATAAAGATGTTCTTTTCTTTATGGATAATGTGTTTCGCTTTATTCAGGCTGGTTCAGAAGTGTCTGCGCTTCTTGGACGCATTCCTAGTGCTGTGGGGTATCAACCAACACTTGCTGAGGAAATGGGTCAGATGCAGGAACGTATCACTTCTACCAACACTGGTTCTATTACCTCTGTGCAAGCCGTATACGTGCCGGCAGACGACCTCACTGACCCGGCGCCAGCGACAACTTTTGCTCACTTAGACTCGACGGTAGTGCTTAGTCGCCAATTAGCATCGCTCGGAATCTACCCAGCGATTGATCCACTTGAGTCAGGCTCAAGTGCGCTTGATCCCGATATTGTAGGTCGTGAGCACTATGACACCGCTATTGCAACTCGAAAAATTCTTCAACGCTATAAAGACCTTCAAGACATTATTGCCATCCTTGGTATCGAAGAGCTTTCTGATGAAGATAGACTTGTAGTAACTCGTGCACGAAAGCTCCAGCGCTATCTTTCACAACCATTCTTCGTGGGAGAGCCTTTCACTGGTATTTTAGGTGCGTACGTCAGCCTCACTGACACGGTACGAGGATTCGCAGATATTATCGCGGGTAAATACGATGATCGAAACGAACAAGACTTCTATATGAAGGGAGCACTCTAAAGAGAAAGATAGCAAATCACAAATTCCAAATCACTAGCCTAAATCATGAATCATGAATCATGAATCATGAATCTTGCAGAAAAATCATTAATCATTTCTATCCATGTTTCCCCTCACTATCACAAAAGTAAATGAAGTTCTCTTTCGAGGGGAAGCGCTTTCGCTTACCGTTCCGGGAAGTGAGGGGGAAATGACGATTCTCAAATCTCATACTTCACTTCTTTCATCGCTTAAAGAAGGACTCATCACTGTCCGCGGAGAAGGGGAACCACTCCACTTTAAAATAGAAAAAGGAACAATTGAAGTTTCTAAAAAAGAAGTTATTATTCTTATTTGAAAACAAAAAACCACCTCTTCTCATAGGCGGTTTTTTGTGCGCAGAAATTTTCCGTTCGATAGCCAGAAAACTTACTACACTGGAGGCTATGTATATAGTATATGCGCTTTTTATTATTTGTGAAGTAGCAAAGGAGAAGCTGTTGATAAGTGGGGGTTCAAAAATAACTTAACGGGGCACTAAAAATCTGGTAGCATGTTGAGATATGCTTAAAAACTTTTTAATGAGAAGCTTACTCAAATCAAAGCTAAAGGGTGTTCCCGAAGATCAACAGGAAATGATATTAAACGCCGTTGAAAAAAATCCTGAGCTCTTTGCGGAAATCGGAAAGAAAATAGAGCAACGAATCAAAAATGGCGAATCACAAACAACCGCAATGATGACCGTGATGCGCGAATACCAGTCTCAACTTCAGGGCGTTCTAAAAAAATAGTCTACTACTGTTAGTTTGTTCTTTATGTCCAAAGCTATGCCCCGAAAAAAAATCCTTGTAATTCTCGGGCATCCCAATTGGGATACTTTTTGTGGCTATCTCACCTGTCGCTATGAAGAAGCAGCTAAAAATGCCGGACATGAGGTGAGACGGGTAAACATCGGTGAACTACACTTTGACCCTATTTTGCATAAGGGCTACAAAGAAATCCAAGCACTCGAATCCGATCTTGTAAATTTTCAAAATGATTTTCGCTGGGCCGATCATATTACCCTTATTTATCCTATTTGGTGGACAACAATGCCTGCGCTTCTAAAGGGAGTGTTCGACCGAATGTTTCTTCCTGGTTTTTCATTTTCTATGCGTAAAGGCTCGATGATGGGTATGTGGAATATGCTCCTTAAAGGCCGCACCGGAAGAATGGTAGTGACGATGGATAACTCAGCCTGGATGGATAGGATATTCATGGGGGATTACACAAACGAAGTAAAAAGGGGTGTTTTTTGGTTTTCAGGTATTTGGCCAACCCGTGTAACTGCAATTGGTAAAGTAAAATTTATGTCACCTGAAGACCGCACTAAATGGGGCGATAAAGTTGCGAAACTTGGAACAAAAGGAATTTAGGTTGCCCTTGGAAAGGCAAGAATAGTATCGTGAAAAGAGTTTGGCAGTTTCCCCCATTAAGAAAGGGGGTGGCATGGGCATCCCAGACCAAAGACTTGCAGTGAAGACTTCATGGAGAAGTAGCACAACCGCCTTTCGCCCAGCTTCGACACCCTCATGCAAATTTCGCAAGAGCAAAAAAATGACAAGAAAGTGCTGTAAATTGCTTTTTTCCCTGTTGGAAATCGGCAGTCGGAAAACTCGGCTTTACTGAACCGAGATCAGCTAAGTTCTTTGGTTCTATTTGGAACCGAACCCTAAGGTCGGCTTGTTGTGCTGTCATAGGAAGTACATCGCCACGGACGAGTTCTTTGGATGAGGAAGACGATAGGATTCCATTCTAGACGCTCGAACGTTGTCACCGCCGGAACCCCGGCGGTTTTTTCATTTCTAGAAAATACTTGTAATGCATGCTATAAAAGGCAAATACCAGTATCTATCAGCACCATCGGGCATACATGCGAGAAGTTTGAGTTACTTTGTGCACTCATTTGCTATAAAAAGTGTCCTGGTACTTATAATCGTAACTCTTTGTCATAATTTTGGATTTGGTGCGTCTAATCTTTTGTGTCACAAGAATTTGTTACATCCGTTGATTTTAATCTACAATAACTAACCAAACTAGTGAAAAAGAATGCGCATGAAGTAGAAATATTAAGGCAAACCGCACTTTTATACATCAAGGAGATTATTGATGTTTTAAGAGAGTGTTTTCTAATTATTGACTCTAACCTAAAAGTAATTGCGGCTAACGATCTTTTCTATCAAACTTTTAATGTAAGAAAGGAGGAAACTGAGGGTCAATTAATCTTTGATTTGGGAAATCGTCAGTGGGACATTCCCGAATTGCGAATATTACTTACTGATATCATCCCAAAACAGGGGGTGATCCGTGACTACCTCGTCGACCACGCATTTGAAACGATTGGCGAAAAAATTATGCTTGTAAACGCAAAGCAGATTGAGGCTTCAGAAATGATCATTGTAGCCATTGAAGATGTCACGCAAAAGAGACAGACTTCACTGTATGCGCGATCACTCATTGAAGCATCGCTCGATCCGCTCGTTACGATTAGTGCTGAAGGCAAAATTACCGACGTTAATGAAGGTTCTATCAAAGCGACTGGTGTGTCGCGACAATTATTAATCGGTACAGATTTTTCTGATTATTTTACTGAACCGGAAAAAGCTCGAGAAGGATACAAACTTGTTTTTGCTCGCGGGTTAGTCACTGACTATCCACTTACGATCCGACATAAGAACGGCGAACTTACTCACGTTCTTTACAATGCCTCTGTTTATAAAGACGCAAAAGGAACCGTACTCGGTATTTTTGCAGCGGCACGTGATGTTACGGCAAAAAGAAGTCTCGAGGAAAAACTTGCCAAATTCGCTGTCACACAGGATATAAAAGTAACTGAGCGTACTGTACAGCTGAGAGAAAAAGTTAAAGAACTGGAAGAATCAAACGCGAGGGACAGTGCGGTTTTGGAAAGTATTGGCGATGCGTTGGTTGTCGTTGATCAAAAGGGGAAGGTGAAATTTGTAAACAATGCGTTTGAAGAATTGTTTGGTTGGAAGCAGGAAGAGGTATTGGGTAAACTGATGGTTGAAGTTATCCCACGCGAAGATGAAGAAGGGAGTACTGTTCCTTTTGATGAAAGAATATTGTCACAGGTACTTGCTGGTAAAAGAAATGCCACCGCCACGTCAACTGCTGTATTACCCGACTATTACTGTATTCGTAAAAACAAAACTAGATTTTTAGCCACAGGGGTTGTTAGTCCGATTATTTTAGATTCCACTATTATTGGAGCGGTGGAAGTTTTACGCGATATTACTAAGGAAAGAGAAATAGATAAGGCAAAAAGTGAATTTGTTTCACTTGCCTCACATCAGTTGCGCACGCCCACCACTTCCATAAATTGGTTCTCTGAAATGCTTATCAATGAGGAGGTTGGGACGCTAAACCAAAAGCAAAAGGAATATTGTCAAGAAATCCATCAGGGGAATCAGCGGATGATTGAGCTTATGAACGCACTCCTCACTGTCTCGAAAATTGAGCTCGGGACATTTGTGATTGACCCGGCCGAGGTGAACATTCCAGGAATTATAGATGAGGTATTAGAAGAACTACAACCAAACATTACTGACAAATTATTGTCTATTAATAAAGAATATTCTGATGACGTCCTTCAGATTACAAGCGATGCAACACTGACCCGTATTATATTTCAAAATCTACTTTCAAATGCGGTAGAATATACACCAAAGAAAGGCATCATTACAATTACAATTACAAAAAGTGGCTCTGGTGTTCAAATCGAAGTCAAGGATACTGGTTGTGGAGTTCCCGTACACGATCAGAAAAAACTTTTTACTAAGTTTTTTCGGGCGAGTAATGCTCAGAAATTAAGGCCTGATGGTACCGGTTTAGGACTCTACATTACCAAATCAATCATCATTGCAATGGGGGGAACCATTAACTTAGAATCAGAAGAGCATAAGGGGTCCACATTTTCAGTAACCATCGGAAATCAAGATGCGTCAAAGAAAGAATTAAAAGCAAATTAACATACAGAGATACCATGAAAAAAACACACTACAAACAAAAAGTTCTGGTCGTGGAGGATGATTCTTCTGTCCTTCGAGCGCTTGTGGACAAACTAACTCGGGAAGAATTTACTGTTTTTCAAGCAAAAAACGGAGAAGAAGGTCTTGCTACGGCTTTACGTGATTGCCCCGATATTATTCTTCTTGATATTTTAATGCCGGTAATGGATGGTCCAACAATGATGACAAAATTGCGTAAAAAGTCGTCGTGGGGGAAAAAGGTACCAATAATACTTTTGACTAATTTGTCTACTGCTGAGATAAGTGTTGTGAAAGCAGTCATAGAAGCTGAGCCAGCGTATTATTTAGTAAAATCGAATTGGAGTATGACTGATGTAGTAAAAAAAGTAAGGGAAGTGCTTGAAAATAGAAGTGGTCTCAAACTCGCCAAAGAAATCCAAAATACAGTTCGTAAGGATTTGATTCAAAAAAAAGACTGTAAACTAGAGCGATAAAGTTGCGAAACTTGGAACGAGGTGTGTCTAGAGTTACCACACCTATAATTCTAGCGTATGCTAGAATTATAGGTGTGGTAAAATTATGTTTGATAGGTAAATAAACAACAGTGTGTTATAAAAACTCTCATGTCACTCTCTATAGGAATCGTTGGTCTACCAAATGTGGGAAAATCCACGCTTTTTAATGCACTTACGAAGAAGTCAGTGCCGGCAGAAAACTATCCTTTTTGTACTATTGATCCATCAGTGGGTATTGTTCCCGTACCTGACGATCGCCTCGCAAAACTTTCTACGTTTTCACATTCAGTAAAGACCATTCCAGCTGTAGTTGAATTCGTCGATATTGCTGGTCTTGTAAAAGGCGCCTCGACAGGTGAAGGACTGGGAAACAAATTCCTTGCTAATATTCGTGAGACTGATGCCATACTTCACCTGGTGCGTATTTTTGAAGATGGAAATGTTATCCACGTTGAGGGAGGTATCGGGCCAGTGCGTGATATTGAGATTATAAACACCGAGCTTATACTTGCTGATCTTGAAACCGTCATGAAGCGTCTTACTAATATCACTAAAGATGTGAAGCGTGGAGACAAGGACGCACTTTCCGAGGAGGTCGCTCTTCAAAAACTAAAAGCAATGCTTGAGAGCGGAAAGAGAGCACGTTTGGTAGACCTTACTGAAAAGGAAGTGCCCGTCGTAAAACAACTCAATCTTCTCTCAACAAAGCCTATTATTTACGGACTCAACAAAAAGTCTGGGGCTAAAAATATCGATGAGAGTGATGCGGTAACATTTCAAATCCTTCTCGATTACATTAAGAGCGAGAACTCGGGATATGTCATTATTGATGCCAAGATTCAGGAAGACCTTAAGGATTTTAGTGAAGAAGAAAAGGAAATGTTTAAGGGCGAGCTCAATGACAAAAATGACGGAATCGATGAACTTATTAAAAAAAGCTATTCACTCCTTTCACTCATCACCTACTTCACGACGGGAGAAGATGAGACAAGGGCCTGGACTATTCATACGGGAAGTACTGCCCCTATTGCGGGCACTGCGATCCACAATGATTTTAAGGACAAGTTTATTCGCGCCGAAGTCATTTTCTGGAACGACCTCCTCAGCGCTGGCTCCTCGAGCGAAGCAAAGTCAAAAGGACTAGTTCGTACTGAAGGAAAGGACTACCTTGTCAAAGACGGAGACGTGATTGAGTTTAAGATATAAATTTAACAGTATTGGCACAACTTGCTTAAATCACCTCAGAAAGGAGGCTCTTATGGGCGTAATGGTTTTTTACTCAATGATGCAGTGGGATTTGAAGCCGTAATTGCTCCGGAAACTTTTCCCGAAGTACTGTTCCTCACTTGCCTCATCCTTTGCACCTTCGGACTAGGGACGCCGTGGAAGAAGGGCACAGCACGACGTTACTGAATCACTCCGCCGGCGCGCAAGCGCCGGCGGGGATTAACTTTACCCACCACTTTGTTATACTTTTAGAGAGTGTCATAGAAACCTTCTCTGTACGTCTATGAACTAGCTTACTAACTAATAGCCATTTTAATCTCTCATGGAAACACCAAAAACAACGGCCAAAGACTTTTTTATTTATCTTGGTATCGTCGCAACACTTTACTTCTCCCTTGGAAGTTTACTCGCCCTCCTTTTTAATTACATCAATTACCTCTACCCTGATGTACTAACCGACACTTCGTATTACTACGACCCGTACACAACTGCAGTCCGCCTCTCACTTGCAATGCTTATCATTATTTTCCCTGTCTTTTTAGGGCTCTCGTATTACCTCAACAATGAACTTCGTTTCAACCCCGCAAAGAAGGATATCGGTATTCGCAAATGGCTCCTTCTCCTTACTATTTTCCTCGGAGGTGCAATCGTTCTTGGAGACTTGGTAACATTAGTAAACACCTTTCTCAATGGGGAAGTGACTGCACGATTTGGCTACAAGGTACTCGCAGTCCTTATCGTCATTGGTATAACACTCTACTACTATATTCTCGACCTCAGAGCTGTTTTTATCGAAAAGAAAACTTTGGGACACCTTTTTGGAGGACTTGCTCTTGCTCTTGTACTCGGAACAATTATTTCTGGTTTCTTTATTATCGGCTCACCACAAACTGCTCGACTTATCCGCTTTGATATGCAAAAAGTTTCTGATCTTCAAAGTATCCAGAGTCAGGTAGTCAATTATTGGCAAACAAAGTCAAAGCTTCCGACTGCGCTTTCAGATATGAAAGACTCACTCTCCTATTGGACAATTCCCACTGATCTCCAAAATAATGCTTCGTATGAGTACACCGTAAAAGGAGCCTACTCTTTCGAAATCTGCGCCACTTTCAACAAAGACAGCAACAATCGAAAGTACCCAAGTCCTTATGGTGGCAAAGGAGGGGGTATAGCGTATCCCGATAGCAACGTAAGCCCAATGCCTATAAACGAAATCGGCGACACCTGGCAGTACAAAATCGGACGTTCATGCTTCACCCGCACCATCGACCCTGAGGTCTACAAACCTTACCCTAAATCACTCTAGGAAAGACTAGCAAAATCTCTCCCGCACGGGAGAGATTTTGCTTTTAGGCTTCTCTTTAGTACTATCAGAAGGAACAAAGAAAATACCATGTCGCCAAAGAAAGCTCCAAAAAAAATTCCTGCGAAAAAGAATAAGGCTGAGGTTTCGCAAAAAAAGACTCCCCCAGAGTACAGTCATACCTCACTTGAAAAAAAGTGGCTTAAGACATGGGAGAGTAAAAAGCCTTTCACTGCCAAAAACAACGGTAGGAAAAAGTTTTATGCTCTCGTAGAATTTCCTTATCCTTCAGGAGATGGGCTCCATACTGGGCATGTACGAAGCTACACCGCACTTGATGTACTTGCTCGCAAGCGACGCCGTGAAGGCTACAATGTGCTCTATCCTATAGGCTGGGACGCTTTTGGACTTCCTGCTGAAAACTACGCCATTAAAACTGGTATCCATCCTTCGATTACGACGAAAAAGAATATCGATACCTTTAGACGCCAGCTTAAAGCTCTCGGTATTTCTTTTGATTGGTCACGCGAAATCAACACGACTGACCCAGGGTACTACAAGTGGACTCAGTGGATTTTTCTCCAACTTTACAAGAACGGCCTCGCCTACAAAAAAAGTGCTTTTGTGAATTGGTGCCCAAAAGACAAAACTGTACTTGCAAACGAGGAAGTAATCGACGGGAAATGTGAGCGCTGTGGGACACCGACTCTTAAAAAGGACAAAGTGCAGTGGACACTTGCTATCACTAAGTATGCCGACCGTCTTGATAAAGACCTTGACACAGTCGACTATCTACCAAAAATAAAGGCACAACAGCGAAACTGGATTGGCAGAAGCGAGGGGGCTGAAATAACCTTTAAAATAAGTGGTACTGAAAGAGTAGTCCGCGTGTTCACTACGCGCCTCGATACTATTTTTGGAGCAACATACCTCGTCCTTTCACCAGAGCATCCACTACTTCAGGAACTCCGTGGATCGATTACAAATTTTGACCAAGTTAGAACTTATATCGAAACTGCGAAAGCAAAAAGTGAATTAGAGCGTACCAATGACGAGAAAGGGAAAACTGGTATAGAGCTCAAAGGGTTTAAGGCATTAAACCCCGCTACTAAAAAAGAAATACCACTCTTTGTTGCTGACTATGTCCTCAACACCTACGGAACAGGCGCTCTTATGGCTGTCCCGGCGCACGATAGTCGTGATCATGCCTTCGCTAAGGCTTTCAATCTTCCTTCTCTTGAAGTGGTTATTCCAAATCGAATTGATATGCAAAATCCGCCTCTTGTTGGAAAAGTATCTGTCGAGCGAAAAAACGTGCACGCTATTGTGCGCAATCCCAAAACTGAAAAATATCTTCTTCTCAAGTGGCATGCTCACCCATGGATTACTTTTCCGATGGGTGGGATCGAAAAAGGCGAGAGCGCTCTCGAAGCGGCTAAGCGAGAAGTAGAGGAGGAAACTGGTTATACCAACCTCAAGTATGTAAAAACGCTTGGTGGAGTTGTCCGAGCTGAATATTTTGCCGCGCACAAAGATGAGAATCGCGTCGCGTATACCCAAGCGATTATGTTTGATCTTTTAGATGAATCAAAAGTAACTATTAGTAAAGAGGAAACGAATAGTTACACTCAGGTATGGTTTTCAAAATCAGATATTGTCTATCCCAAAGTTGCGCACTCTGAACTTTCTGATTGGCTTGCTCGGTGGGAGAATACGGACTTTATTTATACAGAAGAAGGGGTGCTCTGTAACTCAGGAGCTTGTACGGGACTTACGAGTCGAGAGGCTACGAAAAAGTTGTTGACCGAGCTTAAAGGAACGCTCGTAACACGCTTCAAGCTTCGTGACTGGGTCTTTTCTCGCCAACGCTATTGGGGCGAACCAATTCCCATTATTCACTGTGAGAAATGTGGCATGGTGCCAGTACCTGAAAAAGATCTTCCAGTCATCCTTCCTAAGGTTAAAAGCTATATTCCGACTGACTCAGGAGAGTCACCACTTGCTCTTATTAAAAGTTGGGTCAATGTAAAGTGCCCTTCCTGTAAAGGCAAAGCCAAACGAGAAACAGATACCATGCCACAATGGGCTGGTTCATCATGGTACTTCCTTCGCTATATTGATCCGAAGAACAAAAAGGCGATCGCTGATAAAAAACTCCTCAAATACTGGACTCCGGTCGATTGGTATAACGGGGGAATGGAACACACAACACTCCACCTTTTATATTCTCGCTTCTGGCACAAATTCCTTTACGATATCAAGGTTGTTCCAACTTATGAACCGTATGTAAAGCGAACCTCTCACGGCATCGTGCTTGCTGAAGGGGGAGTAAAAATGAGCAAATCAAAGGGCAACACGATTAGCCCTGACCCGATCATTGTCTCTTTTGGTGCCGACACGCTCCGCATTTACGAAATGTTTATGGGTCCTTTTGATCAACCTATTGGCTGGTCGACCGACGGAGTCGTTGGGTCGCGTCGATTTATCGAGCGCGTTTTCCGCTTGAGCCTAAAAGTTGGGAAGGAGACGAAGCTTCAAAGTGAGAGTGAATTTCCTATACTCCTTAATCAATCAATTAAGAAAATAGGGGAGGATATCGAAGAGTTAAAAATGAATACTGCAGTAAGCCAACTCATGATCCTCCTTAATGAACTCGAGAAAATGGAAAAAGTTCCAGTGAAGGCTTTTGAGAGTTTCCTGCTTCTCCTTGCTCCTTTTGCTCCCTTTATTACTGAAGAGCTTTGGAGTACTTTGGGACACACGAGCAGTATTCACACTGAAAAATGGCCGAAAGCTGACCGTAAGAAGCTCACTCGCTCCACATTCACTCTCGCAATTTCCGTAAACGGAAAACTCCGGGGAACACTTTTAGTCTCAATCGGGGCAAAAGAAGCAGAGATAGTCAGTCGTGCGTGCGCTGTTCCGAGTGTCGCCAAATGGCTCACTAGCCCTCTTAAAAAGCAGATCTTCGTACCGGGCAAAATTCTTAACCTGATTGTATAAATCACCTATGGAAACAGTTGGAAAAGTAAGTAAATTCACTCTTTTTACCCTCCTCAGCATCCTCATGGTTCCGGCATGGATCCTTATGGTTACCGTTCATGACTTCTGGTTAGGACTTATAAAGGATTAAGGGCAGGGCAAAAGACCTTGTCATCAATGCTTTTTATGCTCCCACCTCTCTTTTGAAAGAGGGCTTGACGTAAGATGAAGGGTGTGCTAAAAATAACAGACTTATTACACGGAATTTATGGGAGTAAAATTAACACTAAAGCCAAAGCAGGTCGTCAAACGCTTACTTCTCGCACTTCCACTTCGTGCCCGAGATGTCATTACTAACCGTTATGGTCTTGGGAAAACTCCTGAGCGTATGACACTCGAAAGCATCGGAAAGACCTACAAAATCACTCGTGAGCGCGTGCGTCAGATTGAAAATTATTCTTTTGGTGTTATCCGTAAATCTCCTTCCTATACTAAAGAAAAAGAAGCTCTTGATGAACTTGCAAAAGTAATTGATGAAATGGGAGGAATTGTTTCCGAGTCACATTTTCTTAAGATGGTAAGTGATGATGCGAGTGCCCAGAATGCTATCCACTTTATCCTTGTCCTAGGAGATGCTTTTAAAAAGCGAAAGGAAGACGATCATTTCCATCACCGCTGGCTCGTTGACGATACTTTAGGTAATGCTGTCGAGGTATCTCTTAAGCGTCTCTACGAGTCACTTGAAGACGATGCACTTATTCCTGAAAGCGAAATGATAAACTCTTTTCTTGTCGAACTTAAAGATATTTCAGAGAAGTATAAGAACGAAGAAATGGCAAAGCGTTGGCTTTCTCTTTCGAAGAAGATTAGTCGCAATCCACTTGGAGAGTGGGGAGCTGCTCAATCAGCAAATATTAAGGCAAAAGGAATGCGTGATTTTGCATACCTTACGATTCGTCGCCATGGATCCCCGATGCACTTTACTGAAGTTGCAAAGTCTATTCAGCAACTCTTTGATCGTGAGGCTCATGTTGCAACGTGTCACAATGAACTCATCAAGGACAAGCGTTTCGTCCTTGTTGGTCGCGGACTTTACGCACTTTCAGAATGGGGCTACGCTTCAGGTGTCGTCAAAGATGTTATCCGTGAGATTATCAAAAAGCATGGAGCACTCACCAAGCAAGAAATAATCGACAAAGTGCTCAAGGAGCGCTATGTCAAAGAGAATACTATTGCCGTCAATCTTCAAAATCCCAAGTTTTTTAAGAAGAATAAAGAAGGTAAGTACTCACTCACCTAAAAGCTATCAGAAAGTTTTCAAACGGTCGCCTTAGAAAAAGGCGACCGTTTGTATTACAATAGGTTCTATATGGATTTCTGGCGCCCACTCTTCAGTGTTTTTTCCAACGACTACGCACAGCTTGCGTTTCACTATTTTTTTATTACTTCACCAATATGGCTTCCGCTTGCACTTGCCTTTGCACTTTGGAATTCATGGATTATTTATATCCGCTCTGCGTTTGTCAAAAAACAAAAATACATACTCCTCGAGCTGCGTCTTCCACCTGAAGTATATAAGTCTCCACTTGCTATGGAACTCGTGCTTACCAACCTTCACCAAACTGGAGGGGAAGGGAATTGGTATGCCAAATACATTAGAGGAAGTATTCGACCATGGTACTCAATAGAAATAGTTTCCCTGGAAGGGAACATTCATTTTTACTTCTGGACCAGAGCTTCCTTTAAGAATCTTATCGAAGCGCAGTTTTATGGGCAATACCCAAATATTGAAATCAATGAAGTAGCTGATTACACCGACATGATGCCACACTACGATAAAACTAGATTCTCGGTCTGGTCACATAACTACAAACTGACCAAACCCGACCCTTATCCAATAAAAACATACATTGATTACGGGCTCGATAAGGATCCTAAAGAAGAGTTCAAAATAGATCCTTTTTCTACCACTTTGGAATACATGAGCACGATGGGAAAAGGGGAGTATCTCTGGTACCAAATCATTTTTACCGCTCACAAGAAAAAGCGAAAGCACCCTGGTGTCTTTTCGGAAGAGACTGATTGGCAAGCTGAGGGTGTGGAGTTAATAAAAGAGTTGCGCGAAAAAATGCTCAAAGCAACTCGAGGAACAGGCGATAAAGAAATGGAGTATGAGCGTATTCCCACAAAAGGCGAAGCTGAACTCTTTACTGCTATTGAGCGGAGTACTTCAAAGCTTGGTTTTGATGTTGGTATCCGCCAGATATACTTTGCAGAACCAGATAAGTTTAACGGCGGAAGAATAGCTAGCCTTACGACAATGATGAAACAGTACAACTCAAACCCCTTAAACAGTTTTGCTCCCGACCATACCTCTGATCCTTTCAACTACCCTTGGGAAGACTTCAAGGACATGCGCAAAGATGAAATCAAGCACCACGCCGTCGATGCGTACCGTCGTCGACAGTTTTTTTACCACCCTCACAAGGAAGATCATCCTTTTGTGCTCAACACCGAGGAGATGGCCACTATCTTTCACCCAATCGGCTCAGCACTTCAAACCCCAATGATAAACCGTGTCACCTCGCGTAAGGCCGAAGCTCCTGTTAATCTTCCCCGGTAACCATGTATCCTTCTTACTTTGACAATCTTCCGTCATTTTTTAAAAGCTTTTTTTTCAAAGGACTCCTTATTGGTTTTTTGATACTGTTTATTCTTTATGGGGTACTGATCTCTCCCCCACAAAACTATCCCGAAAATGACATGGTGGTGATTCCTCGAGGTGCTAGTATTTCAACTACGGCTTATTTACTTCAATCGCGAGGAATCATTCGTTCGCGAACGCTTTTCTCGGTCTTTGTTATGATGCAAGGGGAACGTGGAGTCATTGCTGGAGGATATCTCTTTGATCGGCCACAAACAGTACTCCGCATTGCTCAGCGCCTCGCAAAGGGAGATCATAAGCTTAACTCGATTCGAGTAACATTTGCTGAAGGGCTTTCAAATGACCAATTGGCTGATCTGTGCGCTAAAACACTCCCCTTGTGCAAGAAGGCTGAGTTTCTTGAGCGCGCCAAAGGAAGTGAGGGGTATCTCTTCCCTGATACTTACTTCTTCCTTCAATCAACTGACGCAGCTGAAGTGGTAGACACGCTTAAAGAAACATTTACTAGACGTCTAGCTCCACTCGACAAAGAGATTCGCAGTTTCGGTAAAAGCAAGAGTGACATCGTCATTATGGCTTCAATTCTTGAAAAAGAAGGTCAAAACTTTGAAAATAGAGTAAACATTGCAAGTATCCTTTGGAAACGTATCGGAATAGGTATGCCACTTCAAGCTGATGCAACACTCGACTTTGCGCTTAATAAGAATACTTATGAACTCACCCTTAAAGACCTCGCTACAACCTCCCCCTATAACACGTATAAGTACAAAGGTCTCCCACCAACGCCGATTACTAACCCAGGACTTGAATCAATTAAGGCGGCACTGTCCGCGAAGCCTACAAAGTATATTTTTTACCTCACCAGCCGTGGTGGAACTTTTTATTACGCAGAAACTTTTGAAAAGCACCTCGAAAATAAGGCCCGCTACCTAAACGCCCTAGACTAAGGTAATATCTCCTTTTATGAAAGAGAGGAAAAAAGTGTATGTAGGCCTTTCAGGCGGAGTCGATAGCTCAGTGTCGGCCTTACTTCTTAAAGAGCAGGGATATGACGTCACTGGAGTGTTTATTAAGGTGTGGCAACCTGATTTTATACCCTGCACTTGGAGAGAAGATAGGCTCGATGCAATGCGAGTGGCAGCAAAGCTTGATATTCCTTTTATGACGCTCGATCTTGAGAAGGAATATAAAGAAGGAGTGATCGACTCTATGCTTGCTGAATACAAGGCGGGGCGAACACCAAACCCTGATGTTTTTTGCAACAAAGAAGTTAAATTTGGAGCTTTTTATTCGTGGGCACGAGAACAAGGAGCCGACTTTATAGCCACCGGGCACTATGCACAAATTGAAAATAAAAAAGAGGAATACACACTTACTCGAGGACTTGATAAAAGTAAAGATCAGGCCTACTTTCTCTGGGCGGTACCACACGATATTCTTCCACACCTTCTTTTTCCGGTTGGTCATTTATTAAAGAGTAGGGTCCGGAAAATTGCCAAGGAGTATCAGTTGGCTACTGCTCACAAAAAGGATAGTCAAGGGCTCTGCTTCATTAGTAATGTCGATATGAAAAGTTTTCTCAAGCATTTTATAGAAGGTAGAGAAGGGAACGTATTGAACGAGAATGGAGAAGTGGTGGGAGTCCATGACGGAGCGATTTTTTATACTATCGGTGAGCGACATGGATTTACCATTTCTAAAAAAACCCCGAAGGAAACCCCCTACTACGTCATCGCGAAAAACCTTGAAAAGAATACTCTCACCGTTTCCCACGACCCCCAGAGTGAGACATCTGCACTCAGTGCCTACCCACTTACTTCAGTAAATATAAAAAGTCCTCCAGAGAATTTTCCACTAGCATGTGAGGCTGAAATCCGTTATCACGGTGAAATACATCCCTGTACCCTCACCTACACCAACCTACAGTATGAGGCCACCTTTGAAAAACCAACACTCATTTCAGAAGGCCAGTCTATTGTTTTCTATCAAGAAAACGTCTGTTTAGGCGGCGCACTACTCGGTTAATCCCTTATGTAAAAGATACGGTATGTTCTACCTTTTTTTTGCTATACTAGACTTATGGTAAAATCACTTTTAGTAATGAAAGAAAACGGCGACTTGGAAAATTTCGATCCAGGAAAACTTATTCACTCACTTCAGCGCTCCGGTGCGTCTGAGAAAGCAATTACCGAGGTTTTAAAGCTTATTAAAAAAGAGATTCACCATGGAATGCCTACTGGTCTTATCTATAAGCACGCCTACACCTACCTGCGACAACTTGAAAAACCAGCGGCGCTTCGCTACTCACTGAAACGTGCAGTAATGGAACTCGGCCCATCTGGATTTCCTTTTGAGGACTTCATTGGGGAAATATTTAAAGCAAAGGGTTTTAAGGTAGATACTGGGGTTGTCATGCAAGGCTCATGCGTTGAACACGAAGTAGATCTCGTCGCAGAGAATGAACAAAAATCACTGATTGGTGAGGTAAAATTCCACAACCAACTAGGAATAAAATCCGACGTTAAGGTTGCACTTTATGTACACTCACGAATTGAAGATATTAAAAAGTATCGTATCGAACGCGGAGAACGCAAAATCGATGAAGGATGGCTTATTACGAACACTAAGTTCACAAAGGCAGCCGTACAGTATGCCAACTGTAAAGGACTCAAGGTTTTGAGTTGGACATACCCACGTTTTGGAAACCTTCAAGACTTAATAGAGCAGACAGGAATCCACCCCATCACCTGTCTCACTACACTTTCAAAACAAGAGAAGCTGCAACTCCTTAACAACAAAGTTGTCCTCTGCCGTACGGTAAATGAAAACCGCGAAGCACTCACTCCACTTGGCTTTGGGGAAACTAAAATGAATAAAGTACTTGAAGAAGGACGTCTTCTCTGTCAGAATACCTTATAATTATGGAGCAAACATTTTTTAGTACATTTCTTCTTTTCAATCTTCCGCTTATTATCAAGCTGTTAGTTGCAACTGCGCTCGGTGCAGTAATCGGAGTACAGAGAACCCTCTCACATAAAATGGCTGGCATGCGTACCTACGCTTTTGTCTCTCTTGGTTCATGTCTTCTTGTTTTAATCTCGCTTCTTGCAACGAAAGATTTTATTGGTATTTCAAACTTTGATCCGATGCGTATGGCTGCAGGAATTGTAATGGGTATCGGATTTCTTTGTGGCGGTATCATTATTTACCACAACGATCGCGTTGAGGGTATTACGACGGCTGCGGGTATGTGGGTTGCAAACGGCATTGGTATCGCAGTTGCTTTTGGCTATTTTACGATCGCGATTATTACCACTTTTCTCGCACTTTTTATCTTCTCAACACTGTGGGGCGTTGAGGAACAGTTTCGCAAGGAAGCCGCAAAATAGCTCTGTTTCCTCATTAGGTTTTTCTTTTGTATACTATGGGAATGGCATTTCTCTATAAAGTAAAAACGTACAAAATTTTCAACCCGCAAAGTAGCGAGCCCTTTGAACTTTCCCGTAGTAAAATCGACCTCTTTTTGGAATGTGAACGCTGTTTTTATCTTGACCGCAGACTCGGTATTGGGCGCCCTGACTCCTTTCCCTTTACCCTCAACAACGCCGTTGATGCACTTCTTAAAAAAGAATTTGATATACATCGCAAGGCCCAGAGTAAGCACCCGCTTCTTGAAAGTTACGGCTTGGACGCAGTCCCATTTCAAGATGAGCGAATGGAAACCTGGCGAGACGCACTTCGTAATGGCATAAAATACACTGCTAAGGAATTAAATCTAACTATTCGTGGGGGAATCGATGATGTCTGGGTAAACCCCGAAGGTGAGCTCATCATCGCTGATTACAAAGCAACCAGCAAAGCTGACCCAGAAGCTGAAATATCGCTCGATGCTGAGTGGCAAATAGGCTACAAACGGCAAATGGAGGTCTACCAGTGGCTCTTTAGGCAGAATGGCTTTAAGGTCAGCGAAACTGGCTACTTTGTGTATGCAAATGGTAAACAGGACAGGGAAGCCTTTGATGCAAAGCTCGAGTTCGATATTGTACTCCTTCCGTACAAAGGCGACCCCTCATGGATTCCTGAAACACTTACGAGCATCAAAAAAACACTCCTTAAAGAAACTCTACCCAAACCAAGTGAGACGTGCCAATACTGTGCCTATCGTAAAGAAGCGGCACTTGCTGATGCCCGACTAAGAAAGAAAAAAGATTCATGATACATGATTCAAGATTAAAGATACATGAAAAATACACCAACTAAAAGAAACTTAAGTCTGTTTGCAGAGAGAGTGTATGACATGGTTTGCGCTATCAAAAAGGGAACCGTTTTAACGTACGGTGAAGTTGCTTTGCGGAGTGGTAATCCTAGGGCAGCCAGAGCTGTAGGGACTTTGATGCGAAATAATTATGATAAAACCGTGCCTTGCCATCGAGTCATACGATCAGACGGAAAGATAGGCGAATATAATCGTGGGGGACCAGAAAAGAAGCGTGCACTACTCATAAGCGAAGGGGTTATTCTTAAATAATAGACAAAAGTCCAGCCTTCTCTTATCTTAGTAGAACTTACCACAGGAGGAGCTGCCATGGATAGAATTATCCGCAGACTCATCGGAACATTGATGAATCCGCTCTTTGAACGAGGTTTAATCGGTGGCTTTATAAAAGCCGACCAACCCCGTTGGGCCACGGGGCCACCTGAATTTTATGAACTCTTGGAGCCCGGAGATCGTAAGCTTATCGGGCCTGGCTGCTCAAAGCTCGACACACGCTATCGGAACGGGCAAGTTGGACTTGAGACGTCAAACCAACAGGGAGACGACGCATGGAACCGGACCATGTGAGTTGTTGTTGTGAAGGCCCTCTCCGAGGGCGGCCTTTGTTTTGTTATACTGCTACACAATGTACACCATTGCAGAAAAGAAGAAGCTCATGGAAACACTTAAAGGCGAGGTAATTTCACTGACTCAATCGCCACTTTTTGAAGAACGAATCAAAAATAAAGTAGAGCCGGTACTAGGAGAGGGGAGCCTCACTGCTTCGATTATGTTTATTGGGGAAGCCCCTGGAAAAAAAGAAGCACAGACAGGAAAGCCTTTTTGTGGCGCATCGGGAAGAGTCCTTGATGAACTTCTCGCTCACCTTAAACTGCCTCGAGAAAAAGTTTATATAACAAATATTGTAAAAGATCGCCCTCGCGACAATCGAGATCCAACGCCAGAAGAAATAGCATGCTACGGACCCTTTCTCAATCGAGAGATAGAAATTATAAAGCCAAAAGTAGTAGCAACACTTGGTCGTTACTCAATGATCTACCTCATGGAAAAGTTCGGCCTCGGGCATAAACTCCTTCCTATTGGGAAAATGCACGGGAAAGTTTTTAAAGCTATCACCTCCTTTGGGGAAATAAAGATAGTCCCTCTTTACCACCCAGCCGTAGCCGTGTATAACAGTCATACGAAAGATGCACTTAAGAAAGACTTTGAGGCTCTCAATTCTTTCTTGTAAGCCCCCTCTTTTTCTATCATCTACAAACCACCTTCTTCAAACTTCCTATGCATTATTCACCAAAAATCGAAATGGCTATCAAAATAGCGACTTCGGCACACGACGGGATATACCGATCCGCCTACGACTACCCACTCCCGTATGTGAGCCATCTTTTTTCAGTTGCAAGCATTGTTTCAGAATACTCGGATGACGAAGAGGTTATCGCCGCAGCTCTTTTACATGATGTACTTGAAGACACTGATTATAAAATCGAAAGCATGCGAGAAGCACTTGGTGAGAGAGTGGCAAACCTCGTATTTGCGGTCACTGAGCTCTTTAAGGCGGACAAGCACTTGAGCTCGTGGCGCGAGCGAAAAGAACTTTATATTAAGAAGCTTGAAACTGCTGAAGAAAGTGCGCTCCTCATTGCCTCTGCTGATAAAATCCACAATATGCAAAGTGCGCTTGAAACTCCCACCAAAATAAAGATTAAAGATCCTGCCCAATACGCCTGGTTCCATGACTCGGTATTTGCGGTTATCGAAGCAAAACTAGGGAAGGAACATCCCCTTGTCACTATCCACCGAAAAACACTCTGCGATGCGCGGAATATCTTTTTACCACTCTCAATCTCAATGACTGAAGAAAAATAATCCTCTCATTCTAGCGTATGCTAGAAAGAGAGGTACGTAAGAAGGCTTTTGGGGGCCCTCACTTTGTGATATAACAAAGGCTATGCTCCCCTTAGAAAATGCGGTCGCATATACTCTATTTACCTTATGAAAAAAGTCGAGATTTTACTATTCAATAACCTACAGCTAGGAAAGCAGGCGACTGCCCCCTGCTTCTAACCGGATGCAATCAAACGAAATCCGCTCGCGCTTCCTCGAGTTTTTTAAGAAAAGAGGCCACGCTATTATTCCCTCAGCCTCTCTCGTACCTGAAAATGACCCTTCGGTACTTTTTAATACTGCCGGCATGCAACCCTTGGTGCCTTACCTTCTTGGTGCTAAACACCCTCAAGGGACGCGCCTAGTAGATATTCAAAAGTGCGTTCGCACAGGAGACCTTGATGACATAGGGGATAATCGCCACTTTTCTTTTTTTGAGATGATGGGCAACTGGTCTTTAGGTGACTACTTCAAACGCGAAGCTATTGCATGGAGTTATGATTTTCTTACATCAAAAGAAGAAGGACTTGGACTTGATCCACGTAAACTCTATGTTACGGTTTTTGAAGGGGATCGAAATGCACCAAAAGACGAAGAAGCTCCCGCAGTGTGGCAGCAACTTGGTATACCTTTCTCACGTATTTACTTCCTTCCTGCAGAAGATAACTGGTGGCCACAACCGAAAGAACGGGACGAATACAGCGGGCCTTGTGGACCTGATACTGAAATGTTTTATGACATGACTGAAAAAGGGTTAGGCGACTTAAGCAAAGAAGAATTCTTGGCTGCTATGAAACGTGAAGATGTTATCGAAATCTGGAATGACGTGTTTATGGAGTACAAAAAAGAGAACGGAAAAGTAGTCGGTAAGCTCGCACAACAAAATGTCGACACCGGTGCGGGACTTGAGCGTATTACTGCAGTGATGCAGCGAAAAAAAACGGCCTATGATACCGATATTTTTGAGTCCCTTATTGGAAAAATAGAAGACTTTGCATTAGTGCACGATGTTAAAGCTATCCGGGTTATTGCTGACCACGTGCGCACCAGCGTCTTTCTCATTGGCGATGGAGTACGACCATCAAATACCGACCAGGGATATATCCTACGACGCCTCCTCCGTCGTGCTATTCGCTTCGCTGATGTACTTAAATTTAAAGAAGGCGATTTATCACACCTCTCGACGGTCGTTATTGAAAAATACAAGGAGATCTACCCTAATCTTTCAACTGAATCTCAAAGTATTAGAGTAGAAATACTCGAGGAGGAGAAGCGGTTCCGTCAAACCCTCGCTCAAGGTATGAAGGAGTTTGCAAAACTTTCGACAGGTAAAATTACTGGTAGGGAAGCGTTTAAACTTTTTTCAACCTACGGTTTCCCTTTTGAAATGACCCGGGAACTCGCTACTGAGCGCGGGATTGAAGTTGATGAAGAAAGTTTTCAAGAAGAAATGAGAAGGCATCAAGAAGTATCCCGTGTTGGCGCTCTGAAAAAATTTAAAGGAGGACTTGCTGATACTTCAGAAATGTCAGTGATGTACCACACCGCGACCCACCTCCTCCACAAAGCACTGAAGACAGTCCTTGGGAAGCATGTGGAACAAAAGGGCAGCAATATCACCCCTGAACGTCTCCGCTTTGACTTTGCACACCCAGAAAAAATGACCGATGAACAAAAAGCTGCTGTTGAAACACTAGTGAATGAGCAGATTGCTCGTGGCCTCCCGGTAACCTTTGAAGATTTACCCAAAGAAGAAGCAGAGAAGCTTGGAGCGATCGGACTTTTCGAAGAAAAGTACGGTGACCATGTCCGTGTCTATAAGGTAGGTGATTTTAGCTTGGAATTTTGCGGAGGGCCACACGTTCCAAATACAAACGTTCTAGGAAACTTTAAAATTCAGAAAGAGGAAGCAGTTTCTGCAGGTGTACGACGAATAAAAGCAGTGCTTGAATAAATTTTAGTACGAGCCTTAGAGGAAACACACAGCTCAATACTACGAGCAACGAAGTTCTCTTGTTATACTTTACAGATGGGTCTTTTCTCATGGATGCATAGTGGTGAAACCGTACCACTCAAACTCGTTCTTTACCTTGATATTGGTAAGGGTAATTGTCGTGGAGCAGTGGTTGAAATACGCAAAGGTAAACCACACATTCTCTACACCATTATCGGAGAGGGTCGTATAAGTGACAAGGAAGAAAAAGATATGAGTATCCTTGCCTTTTCTTCTCTTGAAAACGTCTTCGATCAAATGGCGCGCATCATTACCCGTACCAGTACAAAGGATCGAATGCTCGCGGCGGAAGAAGTGTACTGTATTCTCGGTGCACCGTACTACCTCTCGCACACTGCACTTATTACTCACAAAAGTGAGAAGCCATTTATTGTTTCACCTCACTTTATTGACTCACTTCTTAAAGCTGAGACCAGGACGCTTTTAAAGGCCCACGAGGGAACACTCGTTGGAACGAGCACTGAGACGCTTCATGAGCGAATCATTGATATTAAAATAAATGGATACCATATTAATAACCCCTACGGAAAAGAAGCGAAGGAGGTTACGGTTTCAGCCTTTAGAACATCTGTTGATAAAAAAGTAATTGAGAGTATTGAAAGTGTTGTTCGAAAATTTACCTCCGCACGAGTTTCTATCGAACCACTTTCCCTCGCTTCTTTTATTTCTCTTCGTAATCGAGTTGAAGCGGAAAGTGATTTTCTTTTTATGACAATTGGGAGTGAGGTTTCGGAAGTCTCGCTTGTACGTAATCACTCTCTCCTTGAGACGGTTTCTTTTCCGTTTGGAAAGTTTTCTCTCGTACGACATGTAGCACGAAAACTTAACATTGATCCACAAGAAGCACTTCCACGACTCGGACTGTACCACGACAATAAACTAAGTCAGCAAGAGATGTTTGCCCTCCAGCCAATTATTAAAGAAGCCCAAGCGGAATGGCTTTCGTACCTTGAACATGCCCTAATTAACCTTTCCGAAGAAACTGCTGTTCCTGCAAAACTCTACCTCCTTGCTGACACCGACCTTAAAGATATATTTTCAGAAATTAGCTCTGCTAAAGGATTTGCGAGTCAAACACTCGTCCCAAATGGGTTTGACGTAATCTTGGTCGACACGGCGCTTTTAGCCGACAGTGTTTCCTTCGGCCTTGATATACGCTTCGATTCAATCATTGCTATTAGCGCAACCTTCGCGGGAGCAGCAAAGGAAGCTGTTTCTTCACTCTATCCACAGAAACAACGCTAGTGCCCCCGTGGTACCATTAAGAGAATACCACCATGAAAAAACGCTCGATAGACGATATAACGCCACCTGGAGAACGCAAGCCAATTCGCACTTTTCCAATACCTAGAAAGGAGTATTCTTCCTCACCAGAAAGTAGCACCGCCAGCGAGACTCCAAAAGAGAGAGTGCCCAATCGCTCGAAACTCCCTGATAAGGCTTCTATTTCGCACACACCTCTTCCTCAATTTACAAACACCCGTACATCACCTCTTAAAAAAGCAGTCGAGCTCCACACCTCCCTCGCCACACCCAAGATACTAGGAAATACACCTCGCGAGAAGGAGGGGATATCCAAAGAAGAACCACATGGGGGATATCCTCGCATTCCTTCAACTGAAAGCATTCACACTTCTTCCCGCCGGTTTACAAGAATAGCAAACTTTCTCGGTCTTATTGTCGCTCTTGCGTTTGTATACTTTCTTTATCTTTTTCTTAACACGGGAGCAACAGTTTCAGTAACTCCCAAAAGTAAAGCTATTGTTGTTAAGGGGTCCTTCTCGGCCAAAAAGAATCCCACAGTAGACGATCTACCCTTTACCGTCATCACCCTCACCGATAAAGCGGAAAGTACAGTAGCCACTAATGGTGAGAAGAAAATCGAACGTCGGGCAACCGGGAAAATAGTAGTTTACAACAAGGGAACTAAGTCACAACGCCTTGTCAAAAATACGCGTTTCGAGAGCGTCGACGGTCATATCTTTAAACTTGAAAACTCGATCGTCGTACCTGCCGCTAAAGGAGCAACCCCAGGATCAATAGAGGCTGTTGTGAATGCTGACTCAGCAGGAGAGGACTATAATATTAGCCTGAGCGACTTCACTATTCCTGGCTTTAAGGGTGATCCTCGCTTCATTGCTATTTTTGGTCGCTCAAAAACAACAATGACTAATGGCTATAAAGGTGTTATGAAAACAGCCTCAGCTTCAGACCTAGCAACTGGTGAAAAAGAATTACAGACTTCCCTCAAGGCGAAACTTACCATTAAGGCCCGCGAGCAAGTCCCAAGTGGCTATCTCCTCTATGACAACGCTATCTACGTCTCATTCGCAAAAGACTCAAACGATGACGATCCTACCATCAAACTAACCGGAACACTCCATGGAATACTCTTTTCCAAAGACTCCCTCGCTTCCTTCTTGGCTAAAAAGGGGATTGAGGGGTACCAAGGGGAAGGAGTTACCTCGCTCAACCTCTATTCGCTCTTTTTTTTACCAAACAGCCTCGAAATCGCACCCTGGGATAGTGGGAACCTCCCCTTTACCCTCACCGGCACCTCTACCGTGACCTGGCTCATCGACAAAGATAAGTTAGTAGACGATTTACGGGGGGTTGCCAAAACATCAGTTTCTAATGTTTTTAAGCGCTATCCCGGTATTGAGAGTGCTGAAGTCTCGGTTCGGCCCACTTGGAAGTCCACATTGCCTGAGGATAAGAAAAAGATTGAAATTCTTATAAAATCACTAAAGTAGTCAGAATACGTTGTTAAATAAGCCTTTTCCAGGGCCCTATTTTAAAAGACTTTTCAAGGCTTATTTTTTGACCTGAAAATTGAGGTGTGGTACGCTTAATGAATCAACAAGGCTCTCTCTAATCAAAGAAGCCCTCTGTTTTCCTTTTTATGGTGTTGACGCTCGCCAAGCTTTCTGCTAAGATTGCGAGCATTGTTCCGTCAATACAAAATAACGAGTTAATGAGTAGCGAAAAAGACAGCAAAGAGAAGAAAGTGGGCATTGTCATTGAGGCCTTGCCCAATACACTTTTTCGTATCGAATTCGAAAATGAGGATGCGACCATGCTTGGGTATCTCTCAGGAAGGATGCGACTTCATCGCATTCGTGTGCTTGTGGGTGACAAAGTCGAAGTAGAGCTTGATCCCTATAACTTGAGTAAAGGAAAGATTGTGAGACGACTTTAAACAACAATGAAAATTCGAGCATCAGTAAAAAAGATTTGCGCTAAGTGCAAAATGGTTCGCCGCAAAGGACGAATTCATGTCATTTGTGTTGATCCTCGTCATAAGCAGCGACAAGGTTAATTATTTTAAAGATTTATTATGCGTATTTTAGGTATTACACTCCCCGAGAATAAAAGAATGGAATATGCGCTCACTGCGCTTTACGGTCTTGGACTCACCAGTTCCAGAAAAATTCTTACGGAAGCGAAGGTATCTTTCGATGTCCGTCCTACGAAGCTTTCAACTGAGGAAGAAAATGCCATCCGCTCGATCATCGAACGTGATTATGAAATCGAAGGAGATCTTAAGCGTGCGATCGCCGGAAACATCAAGCGCCTTAAGGACATCCGTGCCTATCGTGGAAGTCGCCACACAAAGCATCTCCCTACTCGCGGTCAGCGCACCAAGACTAACTCTCGAACTATTCGAGGTTATACTCGAAGGACAATGGGAAGTGGTCGTCGTAAGGAGTCAAAAACCTAATAGCAATCTAATTATTTTATGGGTAAAAAACGTGTAGCAAGTAAAAGTGGCGGGGAAGTAGACCAAGGACTTCGGGCTAAGTCTCTCGCTGCTGCAGCCAAAAAAAAGATCGACACCGGGACTCTTTATATTGCCTCTACCTACAACAATACTCGAGTATTGCTTACCGATAAAAAAGGTAACGCAATTTGCTCATCTTCAAGTGGCTCCCTTGGCTTTGCTGGTGCTAAAAAGGGTACTCCATTCGCTGCAGCTAAAGTAGGCGAGCTTATTGGTGAAAAGGCGGCTGCAATTGGTGTCCGTGAAGTGGATGTTGTCGTCCGTGGGGTCGGTTCTGGTCGCGAATCAGCAATCCGCGCTTTTTCAGGAAAGGGAATTGCGCTTCTTTCTATCAAAGATGTTACTCCTGTTCCTCATAATGGACCACGGCCCCCTAAACCACGTCGTATCTAATCTTTTATAATTATGAAAATTGGACCTAAATACAAAATCGCAAAACGCCTTGGAGCATCAATCTTTGAGCAGACACAAACTCAAAAGTTCCAACTCTCTCAGGCTCGTAGTGAGCGCACTACAAAGCGCCGCGCACCAAAGAGCGATTATGCAAAGCAATTCCTTGAAAAGCAGAAGGTGCGTTTTACCTATGGTATTACTGAAAAACAGTTTAAGAACTACATTCTTAAATCAATGAGTGGGAAAAATGTAAACCCGAGCGAAGTACTTTTTAAAGCGCTCGAGTCTCGTCTTGATAATGCAGTCTATCGTATGGGTATCGCGCACACCCGCCGTGCAGCCCGCCAGCTCGTCTCACATGGTCACATCATCATAAACGGTAAGCGAGTTACCATTCCTTCTTATAGCGTCAAACCATCAGAAATTGTTACTATCCGTATTGGTAGCCAAACAAGTCCTCTTTTCACCGAGCTTAAAACTAAGCTCAAGGACTATACAGCTCCAAGTTGGGTAGTGTTTGATGTCGAGAAAGGGGAAGGGAAGGTGGTAGGGAGTCCGACCTATACTAAGACTGACCTCGCTTTTGATTTGACTCCGGTGCTTGAGTTCTATAGTCGATAGACCAGTTACTGACGTCTTGTTTGCCTTTTATTTGAAATTGTTGTAGAATTATTACTTGTTTATAATAAAAAAACTATGTCGGATTTTAATGTAGTATTGCCTTCAAAACCTAAGGTTGTTGAAGAAACACCAGTAAGCGGAACCTACGAGATCGATGGTCTTTATCCTGGATATGGCCACACTCTTGGTAACTCACTTCGACGTATTATCCTCTCCTCACTTCCTGGAGCGGCTATTACCCACGTGAAGATTGAGGGAGTCAGTCATGAGTTTTCTACACTCGAAGGTGTTAAAGAGGACGTGGTAACGATTCTTCTTAACCTTAAGCGTGTTCGTATCCAAATGCACACTGACGAGCCTCAAGTACTCACTATCGACGTGAAGGGCCCACAGGACATCACTGCAGCTGATATTACTGTCCCTGGTCAGGTAGAAATCATGAACAAGGATCAAATCATTGCTCATCTTACTTCAAAAGTTAACTTTAAAGCGGAAATTCGCGTTGAACGTGGCATGGGATACGTTTCTAAGGAAAATCTCCAAAAGGATCGTGTAGATATCGGAAGTATTGCACTTGATGCATCATTTACTCCCATTCGCCGTGTAAACTACGAGGTTGAAAACATGCGTGTAGGTAACCGTACCGACTTTAACCGTCTTAAGATCTTCATTGAAACTGACGGGATTATCACTCCTCACCAGGCACTTGAAAAGTCTATTGAGATTATGATTAACCAACTTAAGGCGGTCATTGGCTTCAAGGAGGAAGAACTCCCTATTCACCACCACGAAGAGTCCCACGCTGAGAATATGAAGCAACCAGCAGTTGATCCTGATATCCTTAAGACTCGCATCGAGACTCTCGACCTTTCACCTCGCACTATTAACGCGCTCACCACTGCCAACCTTCGAACCCTCGGAGGACTTGCTCGCAAGAAGGAAGAAGATATCCTTGATATTGATGGTCTTGGGAACAAGGGTATGCAAGAGATAAAGAAAATGTTATCGTCTTTTGGTATCACCCTCAAATAATTGTAATTTAATAAACGAGTATGCGTCATCACAAAAAAGGTCGAGCGTTTGGGTTAGTAGATAAGGGTCGTACTGCGCTGATCCGCTCTTTGGCTCGCTCCCTCATTCTTAAGGAGAAAATTGAAACTTCAGAGGCTAAGGCAAAAGAACTTCGTCCTTTTGTTGAGCGTCTTGTAACTCATGGAAAGAAGGACACGGTCGCTTCTCGCCGCCTTGTCCTTGCTCGTCTTGGAAGTGGTAAAACTACTGTTGAAAAAATCTTCGGAACGCTCGCTCCTCGATATACCACCCGTCTTGGTGGATATACTCGTATTACCAAGCTTCCTGCTCGATTAAGTGATAGTAGCAAGCGTGCTGTAATTGAATTCGTCTAATACTACTGCTATGGAAAAGAAATTTACAATTGATGCAACAGGAAAAAAGCTTGGACGTCTTGCGACTGAAGTAGCAACACTCCTTATGGGAAAGCACAGCCCTACTTTCCGCAAAAACCACGATCCACTGACTAAGGTGACGATTACGAACGCCTCTAAGATCAGCGCCTCAATTGAGCGTCTTGAGGGAATCACTCATAGTCGTTATTCTGGACACCCTGGAGGTCTGACGCAAGAGAGTGGAAAACGTATCGTTGATACCAAGGGGTATGGAGAACTTCTCCGTCATGCAGTTTCTCGTATGCTTCCCAAAAACAAGCTTCGTGATCGTATGCTTCTCAATCTCAACATTAGCGAATAATTTTTTTAGCATATTTTATGGCAACCAAAGCAACAGGAGAATACATCGAAGGAATCGGACGTCGTAAAACGGCTATTGCTCGTGTGCGCATCACTCCAAGTACTAAGGCAGGCTTTATCGTAAACAATAAAGAGCTTGAATCCTATTTCCCTGTAAAAGAACATCAAGCTGATGCACTCGCTCCACTTGGAAAACTCACTGAACCAAAACTTTTCACCGTTTCTGTTAAGGTAGAGGGTGGAGGTGTCTCAGCTCAGGCTGGAGCGATCCGTCACGGCGTAGCACGCGCACTCACCTCATACGATGAGACACTTCGTAAGGAACTTAAGCACGCAGGATTTCTTAAACGTGATCCTCGTAGGAAAGAACGTAAGAAGTTCGGTCTTCTTAAGGCCCGTCGAGCTCCTCAATGGAGTAAACGTTAATTTTTCTCTCCCACTCTACTAAGAGTTGAATCATCTGCAGTGACTGCATTCCTCTTAGTAGAGCTAAGGGGATTTGCTTTTTATATCACCTAACTATAACCACTATGGAACCGCAGCAAAACACAACAGAAGACACACATGAAGATATCGCCTACGAAGGAGAGGACGCCTCTAAGGTGGTTGATCTTGAACTTGAAGAAAGCGAGGAGTTACGCGCTGATGCCCTCAAAAAAATGCGTGGGAAGCTTAAGGCATGTGAAGCCGAAAAGCAGGAGTACCTTACCGGATGGCAACGCAGTAAAGCTGACTTTGTAAACGCCAAGAAACAGCAGGAAACTGAGCGCGCGAGTTTTGCGACCTTTGCAGCTGCCTCATTGATTGAAGACATTATTCCCGTACTTCAAAGTTTTGATAGTGCAATGAGTAATAAGGAAGTCTGGGAAAGTGCACCAGCAAATTGGAGAGTGGGGGTCGAATATATTCGAAACCAGCTCCTCGAAACCCTTGAAAACCGTGGACTTTCAATCATTGACCCACTCGATACAATATTCGACCCACTCCTTCATGAAGCGGTTGAGAACCTTCCAGTAGACGAGGAAGAAAAAAATGGTAAAGTGATACGTGTATTACAGCGTGGGTATATCTTAGGTGGCAAAACGCTGCGCCCCGCTCGTGTTGTAGTCGGTAGCAAACAATAGTAAGTTTAAAAAAATATTTTTATAATCACACCAGTATGGCTAAAATTCTAGGAATCGATCTTGGTACTACTAATTCAGCGATGGCTATTGTCGAAAATGGCGAGCCACGCATTATTGAAAATATCGAGGGGGCACGAACAACTCCCTCAATTGTTGCACTCTCAAAAACTGGGGAACGCATTGTAGGACAACTCGCAAAACGTCAGGCCGTTACCAACCCAACAAACACCGTCTATGGTATCAAGCGTTTTATCGGACATTCCTTTGACGAGGAAGCGGTACAAAAAGACAAGGTAAATGTTCCTTATAAAGTAGCCAAGTCAGGAACAGGGGGTGTCGTAATACAACTTGGTGATAAGTCGTACTCACCTGAAGAACTTTCAGCTCAAATTCTGGGAAAACTCAAATCAGATGCTGAGAGTAAATTAGGCGAAAAAATTACTGAAGCAGTAATCACCGTGCCCGCGTACTTTAATGACGCTCAGCGCCAAGCTACAAAAGATGCTGGAGCAATCGCAGGACTCAACGTCATGCGCATCATTAATGAACCCACCGCAGCAGCGCTTGCGTATGGCTTCAACAAAAAGAAAAATGAAAAGATTGCCGTGTACGACTTCGGAGGAGGAACCTTTGATATTTCAATTCTTGAAGTAGGAGATGATGTTGTTGAAGTAAAATCAACCGATGGTGATAGTCACTTGGGAGGTCGCGATATTGACCGTAAAATCATTCGCCACATCGCCGATGAATACAAAAAAGAAGGTGGAATTGATGTGACCACTGACCCTCTTGCGCTCCAGCGACTCGATGAAGCTGCTGAAAAAGCGAAACACGAACTCTCAACCACCACCGAGACTGAGATTAATATTCCGTTCATTACCTCAGACGCAACTGGCCCTCGTCACCTCTTAATGAAGCTTTCGCGCGCAACTCTCGAAGAAATTGCTCGAGAGTTTATCGAACGCTCGATTATGATCACCAAGCGCGCAGTTGAGGCTTCACCGTTTAAAGTAGGGGAGATTGATGAAATAGTGCTTGTGGGAGGGCAGACACGAATGCCTGCTATTGAAAAGGCAGTGAAAGACTTTTTTGGCAAAGAACCAAACAAGAGCATCAACCCCGATGAAGTAGTAGCAGCCGGTGCAGCACTTCAAGCAGGAATTCTCCAGGGAGATGTGAAGGATATTCTCCTCCTTGATGTAATCCCACTTTCGCTTGGTATCGAGACTATGGGAGGAGTAGCAACCAAACTCGTTGAGAAAAACACAACGATTCCCGCATCACGCTCCCAGGTATTCTCAACCGCAGCTGACAATCAAACTTCTGTAGAAATTCATATCGTTCAAGGGGAGCGTCCAATGGCACAAGATAACAAAAGTCTCGGACAGTTTATACTCGATGGAATCCCCCCATCTCCTCGTGGCATGCCACAAATCGAAGTATCTTTCGATGTTGATGCAAACGGAATTCTTCAGGTAAAAGCAAAGGATAAGGCGAGTGGTAAAGAGCAAAGTATTCGTATTGAGGCTCGCTCAAGTCTTACACAAGAAGAAATAGAGCGCATGCGCAAAGAAGCTGAAAGTTTTAGCGTTGAGGATGAAAAGAAAAAATCGCTTGTTGAACTTAAAAATTCTGCTGAGCAACTAATCTATACTGCAGAAAAAGCACTAAAGGACAATGGAGATAAAGTTGACCCTACAATTAAAACTGGTGTCGAGGACAAAATCGCTGAAGTGCGAAAGGTAAAAGAGAGCGATGAGGCAACTCTTAAGGTAGCGGTTGAAGCCCTTTCAACTGAGCTTTCAAAAATTGGTGAAGCACTCTACAAACAACAAAACAACACTCCTGCAGCCCCAGAAACTACAAAGGAAGAAGGGCCGACTGAAGCAGGGAATCCTGACGAAACTAAATAAGCACTTAAAACTCCCCAAAAAACTACGGAGGCTTTTGGGTGACTTTTTAGTTTAAGCTCGGTTGTGTATAATCACAAGATCAATGGCAAAAAACTATTACGAAACATTAGGAGTCGATAAAAAAGCTTCAAAAGAGGAAGTGAAGAAGGCATTCCACAAACTTGCGCACAAACACCACCCTGACAAAAAAGGGGGAAACGATGCAAAGTTTAAGGAAATTAGTGAGGCCTATGCGATTCTTTCTGATGACAAGAAAAGAACTGAGTATGACGCCTATGGTCAAACCTTTGCAGGAGGACAACCGAATGCTGGCTTTAATGACTTTGACTTCTCTCAATTTACTGGAAGTAATCAAGGTTTTCAAAACTTTGACTTTAGTGACTTAGGAGATATTTTTGGGGACATTTTTGGTGGCGGTGCTCGAAGTCAAGGACGACCCCGTGGGCGAGATATCTCAATCGACCTTGAACTCACTTTTGAGGAGAGTATGTTTGGTATTGAGCGCAAAGTACTTCTCACCAAGCTTTCAACCTGTGATACCTGTTCCGGCACTGGAGCAAAAAAGGGAACTGAACTTCTCACTTGTAAGACGTGTCAAGGGAATGGACAAATTCACGAAACGAAAAAATCATTCTTTGGCACAGTAAGTGTTACTCGTGTCTGTACTGCTTGTAGAGGATCTGGAAAAGTACCAAAAGAAGTTTGTGAAACTTGTCATGGTGGGGGGATTCTTCGTAAACAAGAGGAACTCCGCGTTGTGGTACCAAGCGGTATTGATAATAGTGAGGTTATACGTATGACTGGACGAGGAGAAGCGGTACAGGGTGGAACTCCTGGAGATCTTTATATCAAGATCCATGTAAAGCCGCATCCAAAACTTTTCCGAGAGGGAAATAATCTCATCACCGAGCTTTCAGTGAAATTAAGTGACGCGATCTTAGGAAGTGAGTACAAGATAGCGAGTCTTGAAGGCCCCCTTTCGATTACTATTCCTTCCGGAATTAGCTTTGGGGAAGTTCTCCGTGTCAAAGGAAAGGGGGTACCGGTAAGTAAAACTCTCCGCGGTGACCTCTTAATAAAAGTAAGTATCGCCATCCCACAAAAACTTTCTAAAAATGCAAAAGAGCTTTTAGAAAAACTAAAAGCTGAAGGTATTTAGAAAAAGCTTTCCCCAGAGGTTTTGAGGAGAGTGAGGTTACAATAGAAGCATACTCAATTCTTATTTGCTAATGCTTTACCACATAAGAAAAATTTGAAATTTTAAATCAAATCCTTAGCCAAAATGTTTAATTATTAAAACATTGCAAAGTGATTTTAAATTAAGAATTAGAGCTTTTACAATTAACAAAAAACCATGTTCTTTGGTATACCTCTTGATATTTTAAGTATTATTGTTGTCATGGCCGTCGTCGGCTCAGTGATTCTCTACTATGGTAAAAGTGCAGCGATTAGTTCGCTCCTTGCACTTTTTATAAGCCATGGTCTTTTTGTACTTTTCCCCTTTAAAGAGTCGATTAAAAATTTTACTACCGGCGGAACACAACTTTTGTTAAGTGAAGGGGCGTTACTATTACTCTTTTTTATTCTCACGTTTATTATCGTTAGAAAATCCGTTTCTGTAGTCTTCCCTTGGAATTCGACTGTTCGGCTTCTTGAGACGGCACTCTTTTCAGTACTGATTGTGAGCGGGGTCTTTATACTTTTTGGCACCGTGGTTGATACCAGTACCGTAACCGCCCACCTTCCTATTATCAAAAAAGTTTTGGCTATTCCAAATGCCCTCTTTTGGTGGATGAGTGGATCACTCACTCTCTCATTTCTTACTCTGAACCGAGCCTAGAGAATTAAAGTGTACAAAAATGAAACAAGGCCTCAAGAAAATTATTCCTTTAGTGTTACAAACGAGTGCGTGGTACCCGACCCGTTTTTTCTTCAATTACTTTCTTCATTTTAAAGTTACTGGACTTGAAAACCTAAAAGGAATCAAAGGTCCTGTAATTTTTGCAAGTAATCATGTGAGTGAACTTGACCCCATTTTAGTAACCGCGAGTCTTGATCCAAAGACTCACTTTATTCCGCTTTTTTATACATCGGTAAAATCATACAGCCACACTTCGAGCATTAAAGGGTTTCGGCGATTTATGTATGGAGGGATATTTTTTAAGGCGTGGGGTGCATATCCAATCTACTCAGGGAAAAAAGATTACGCCTACGCACTTCAGGAGCATGTCAAGTTACTGTCAGAAGGTAACAGTGTACTCATTTTTCCTGAAGGTCGAATTTCAAAAACAGGAGACTTAGGTGAAATACATGGAGGAGTTGCGTATCTCGGAGAAACAACAAAACTCCCACTCATTCTCGTTTCAATTAGCGGAGCACATAAAATAACACTGAGAGATTTTTTCAAAAGAAAACGTACGGTGAGTATTACCTTTTTCCCAAAAGAAGCTATGATTATTACTGAGAGCAATTCTGCAGAATTTCGTAAGGCAGCAAATACCCTTATGAGGAAAACTAAATAAACTAACATATGTTGAGCACCGATGCGCTAGAGGCACTTATAGGACTAAAGGAAAAAACGGCGCTGAGCGAGAGGGCGATGGCTGAAAGAGTGAGTGTCGCTTTTTTCCCTATTCAAAAAAATGAGACGGTTTCTAAAGCAGTGAGAGATTTTGCACAACTTCTTGAGAGTAATCTTAAGAGAGCAGGAGTCACTATTGTCCCCTATGAAAAAGCACTTGAAAAAGTACCTCTCAAAAAAAGAGGGAAACGTCTCCTTGCATCGATCATCAATAATGTTCTTTTTCTTATCCGTTACCCTTTTAAAAAAGAGCAAGATTCTATTTACTTAACTGCCAAAACAATCAAAGGGATTTTAAAGCCAGAACGTATTAAGCCTGGTATTTCGATTGTAACCCTTGGTGAGAACGAGGTGGGGAATATGCCTATTGATGTTACCTCAAGTTTTAGACTAAGTTCAGTCTTGAGTATTGTCGACAAGCCAAAGGAAATCACTGAGGAGACAAATTTTCACGAGCACTTTGATACTGCCATGTCACTTTTTGCCCACCACATGGCAAACATTGTTATTCTCGTAAGTGACAAAGACTGGATTATCTACAATTTTAATGCATCGCACCCTCTTTATCCTCTCCAAGAGGATATCTCAAATTTCCTGCTCCGTGGGTTGATACCAAAAATTGCAGCCCCTATCTTACCGCTCCGCCTCAAAGATTTTGTGATTAAAAAGACCCACTTTGATCCAAACGACCTACTTCACCTTCCTCTTGTCGAGGATCTTATTGAAAGCGGACAAATTTTCGAAAAGACAGGGCTCTATCCTAAGGGGAAAAAAATTAAAGATCTCCCTTTCAGAAACAGCTTTTATGCGTGGATAGGAGGAATCCATCTTGATCACCGAACAGGGATGAGTTATGGGTTCCTTGCCAACCAATTACCCACTAAACTTGAAACTCTCATTCCCGAAGGGAAATTTAAAGGAGTGGTGCCTGAAGACAAAGATTTCTTCATGTATCAAAATGCACTCCACATTAAGCTTGAACTCCACACCGGAATTTACCTCCTCAAAGTACCGGAAGTATCAGTAATAAGTCAGCGCTCTGGCTCGGATAAGACAAACCTAAACAAAGATACCGACCTTGTTAAGCTTGGGCTTATCAATGGCACTTTTACGCTTGAAACTCCAACCGGATTATCACTCACTAAAGACTATCGACCTTCATTTGATACGGGAGTAATCCTCGCTCATGCAGTTGGGAATGCAATTATTGCCTCAATCCTTAAGTACTTTAAGCCAGAACATACATTCGTAGAACAGGTAGAAAAAAAGGGAATGGCTCTTTCTCATTGGCACGGATATATTAACAGAGAACTCCTTCCTTCGGGGTGGTACATGCACGGACTCGAAAATCCTCACGTCTCTTGTTCATCTCCACAATCTGCTGTGTATGCGATACAAGGTAAATTATCAACCTTTGCTGAAGTACTTAAAGAAGGAGGGGAGTACAATGGTGATATCCATATTGAGCCCCACCATGGAACTAACATTACTTACCCTACATTAAAAAGTTTGGCCACTCTTTTTACTGAAAAGAAGAATTTGGTAAGTCTTGGAAATAAATACCTTCTTAAATAGATATGTTTGACCTCCTTAACTACTACTCGTTGACACTCTTTTTAGGAGGGCTCGTCGCCCTCGGATCGGGCGCCTTTGTTTTCTTTAACGACACACGAAAACCAGAAAATCGATCCTGGATGCTTCTTAACCTAAGTACTGCCGTATGGAGCTTCGGTTACTTTTCGATGCTTATCAGCTCTAGTAACCAAGCGGCTATAACTTCTAACTGGATTCTCCATATTGGAGCGATCTTTATTCCCGTTTTTTATGCCTCTTTTATCCTTGCACTTACCAAAACAAAAAAGGGGGCAAGAATTTTTACTAGTATCTTTTCTTTTTTGGCAGTCTTTTTCCTCTTGACAAGTAAGACCCCTCTCTTTGTTCAATCAGTATTCCAAAAACCACCACTTGCATACGCCCCTGATGCAGGGCCACTCTATATATATTTTACGCTCTATTTTTTTATTATCGTTATTTTTTCAGAAATTTTTCTTCTTCGTAGAATCTTTACTCTTCCTCGTTCAGAGAGAGTAAGATTATGGTATGTCTTTTTCTCCTCAACCGCTGGCTTTATTGGTGGTGGGAGCGTATTCCTTTTAACCTTCAACATAAATATCCCTCCCTATCCTCTTGTACTCTTTTCGTTCTACCCCCTTATTATTACCTATGCAATCGTTCGACATCGCCTCTTTAACATCAAAGTGGTTTCAACCGAAATTATTACTTTTAGCATCTGGGTTCTCCTTCTCTTCCGTACACTCCTTGCAACCTCACAGGTCGACCTATTTGTAAATCTAGGACTCTTTACTGCAACAATCGTCCTTGGTATTTTCTTGATTCGTAGTGTTATTAAAGAAGTGGAAGCTAAAGAAGAAATCGAGCGACTTGCAACGGACCTCGCGAGAGCAAATGATCGTCTGAAAGAGCTTGATCAATTAAAGTCCGAATTTGTTTCGATTGCCTCACATCAACTCCGTAGTCCCTTGGCTGCCATCAAAGGCTACGCGTCACTCATCATGGACGGCTCGTTTGGTGTCGTTCCTCCGGCAATTAAAGACGCTGTCGATAAAATGTTTCTCTCAACACAATCAATGGTGGTAATGGTGGAAGACTTTTTGAATATTTCTCGTATTGAGCAGGGACGTATGAAATACGATTTCGAAACGCAAGATATCGAAAAAATAATTTCTCAAATTGTTGATGAGCAAATGCCCAATGCAAAGCAAGCAAAAATTACTCTCACCCTTAGTACCGACCACTTAGGCCCCTATCTTACTACGGTTGATACAAGTAAGATCCGCCAAGTCGTTATCAACCTTATCGATAATGCAATTAAGTACACCCCAAAGGGGAGTCTTGCTGTTCGTCTCTCAAAGAAAAGTGGGGAGGGGAAAATCCTCATTGCGTTTGCTGATACGGGTATCGGAATCGACAAAGAAACCATTCCACAGCTCTTTGCAAAATTCTCTCGTGCCAAAGATGCAAATAAAGTGAATGTTATCGGAACAGGCCTAGGTCTCTATGTCGTAAAGGAAATCGTCCTTGGACATAAGGGGCGTGTTTGGGTTGAGTCAGAAGGGAAGGGAAAGGGGTCTACGTTCTTTGTTGAGCTTAATGAAGATATCGAAGCTCAGTACAAGGAACATGTTCAGAATTTTGCTAAAAAACTTTAATCACACTCTCTATGTTAGTAGCACCAATTAGTTTCTGGGGTTCAGCCATTACCGGCCTGTCATTAATCAGTGTCGGTATTTACATGATTATTTCCTCTAAAAAGGAAAATAATCCTGCACTCGCTTCAGCAGGCTTCATGTTTTTTTGGATTGGTCTTTATGCCCTCACGGTTGTAGTGCCCTACTTCATCACGCCACTCAATCTAACCGCCTTTGGAGTAGCCTACATTTTCGCCATAGCAATGCTCTTTTTGGCTCTTTTTTCTGGAACAACCGTGCTCAACCTTTTTACCAAAAATCTTGTCACCACGCGTGAGATCTTTATTAGTCGCAGTCTTATTGCAAGTATTGGAGTAGTCTCAGTTTTTCTTTTGTGTGTCTATTTCACCAAACCTGAAATTACGAGCAAAGGTGTTATGCTCTGGCATGGCAATCTAGTAGCACATTGGCTTATTGGAGTAACCTGCATCATCTATGGCTTTCTTTGGGGAACCACCTTCTATCAGGCAGCCATTCTTCTTAAAGACCCCTATACACGCTTTAAACTTTTAATCCTCAGTGCTGATGGCTTTATGCTTGGTACTGCAGGGTTTTTAATTCACACCTCAATTGGACCTACTCAAAATATCGTAGGGTTAGGTCTCGCAGTTACTGCAGGAGTTTTAACCCTCCTCATGTTCTTCCTTCGCGAAAAAGTTTTTGCTTCCTTAAAGGGGGATCGTGCTCATAAATAGGTTTTTTGAAAAAAACCCTTATTTTTGCTAGTATAGCGTTTATGACTCCCCAATCAACCTCTGGAAAAAAAGTGCTCGTTTCTGGTATTAAATCGACCGGCACACTTCATATTGGCAACTACTTTGGGGCTATGCAGCAACTCCTTACTTTCCAGGATTCATATGACTGTCGTATTTTTGTTGCCGATCTCCATGCGCTTACTTCTCTTCAAGATAAAGTTCGAATGACTGAACTCATTGAAGACACGGTGGCAGGGTATCTTGCAATAGGGCTCGACCCAAAAAAAGTAACTCTCTACAAGCAATCAGATGTTCCTGAGGTTACTGAGCTCTTGTGGGTATTTAACTGTATTACAACGATGCCGTACCTCATGCGGGCACATGCCTATAAGGATGCAGAGGCAAAGAGTAAAGATATTAACAGCGGAGTTTTCAATTACCCACTCCTTATGGCTGCTGATATTTTGATACAGCAAGCAAGTATTGTACCGGTCGGGAGTGATCAAAAGCAGCATGTTGAAATCGCTCGCGATACTGCAGAAAAATTCAACCGCACGTGGAGTGATGTTTTTACACTTCCCGAAGCTCATATTGAAGATGCAAACAAAACAATCCTTGGTATCGACGGCCAAAAAATGAGTAAAAGCTACGGCAATATTATTCCTCTTTTTGGGGATAGTGAGACACTTAAAAAGGTAGTGATGAGCATCACAACCGACTCAAAAGGAATTGACGATACAAAAGACCCCGAGACTGAGCTTGTGTTTCAATACCACAAACTCTTTAGCAGAGATGAGTTGGTAGAACTTACACACCGCTACCAAAAAGGTGGTATTGGCTACAAAGAATCAAAAGAGATCCTTCTTGAAAATATAGAGAACTTCCTCATCCCCCTTCGCGATAAGTACCAGAAAATAAGAGGTAACAAGGCTTATATTCACCAAGTACTTGAGGAAGGGGGGAGGAAGGCTTGTGAAGCGGCGCAAAAAACTATTACCGAAGTCAGACAAGCAATCGGCGTAACACTGAATTAACTTATGGAAAACAGAATTTTTATCGACACACTGCTCGAGCTTACTGGGAAAGACGTAACTCTTTTTGGCTGGGTAGATAACCGCCGCGATCATGGCAAGCTTATCTTCCTTGACCTCCGCGATGCATCGGGGAAAATCCAAGCTGTTGTTTTGCCACAGCACACTCTCGCTCATGTGACAGCTTCAGTTGTTCGTTCTGAATGGGTCCTTAAAATTACCGGTACCATCAACACGCGCCCCGAGAAAATGGTAAACAAGGACGAGGTACTGGGAACTATTGAGCTTGAAATCAAAGGCATTGAGGTATTAAACGAAGCGGAAACTCCTGTTTTTGATATCACCACCGACACCCGTGTGATCGGTGAGGAGACACGTTTAAGTAATCGCTATCTCGATCTTCGTAGTACCCGCCTTCAGAATAACATCCGCGCTCGTGCAAAGATCATGAAAGTGATTCGAGAGTACCTTACTCGGCTGCGCTTTGTTGAAATCGAAACACCACTTCTTACTAAGTCGACTCCCGAGGGAGCTCGCGACTATCTCGTGCCTTCACGAATCGACCAGGGAAAGTTCTACGCACTTCCACAGTCTCCACAGCAGTATAAGCAACTTTTGATGGCTTCGGGGTTTGAACGTTATTTCCAGTTTGCGAAGTGTATGCGTGATGAAGATACGAGAGGTGACCGCCAACCGGAGTTTACCCAGCTTGATATGGAGATGAGTTTTGTCTCACAGGAAGATATAATGGCGCTCAACGAAAAACTCTTGATTGAAATCGTAGAGACTCTCTACCCAGAAAAGCATATTCAACAAATACCATTTCCTCGTATCACCTACAAAGAGGCAACGGAGAAGTACGGATCAGATAGGCCCGATGTTCGCGAAAACAAAAAAGATCCTCATCTCTTAGCTTTTTGCTGGGTCGTTGATTTTCCATTTTTCGAAAAAACTGAGAAAGGGGAGTGGACCTTTACCCATAACCCTTTCTCAATGCCTACTAAAGAACATCTCGATGCATTAATGAATAAGAAGGATGTGGGAAGCATTCTCACTACCCAATACGATATCGTCTTAAATGGTTTTGAAATTGGTGGTGGAAGCCTCCGAGGCCATACGAGTGAGGTACTCGCCAAAGTGTTTGAGGTAATGGGATTCACCGAGGAACGTATTGAAAAGAACTTTGGTCATATGTTACGTGCATTTAAATCAGGAACTCCTCCACATGGAGGTATCGCATGGGGCTTTGACCGCTTTGTAATGCTTCTTCAAGGAGAAGCAAACATCCGTGAGGTCATCGCATTCCCAAAAACAGGGGAGGGAAGAGAGCTCATGCTCAACTCACCGAGCGAAGCAGACCCCGACCAACTTCGAGATTTGGGAATCACTTTTAGAAAAGAGAATAAGTAAAAAAAGGGTCGCGCGTTGCGCACCCTTTTTAAGACCAGGTTTTACCTGGCCGGAATACCCATTTGCCACACCGAGTTATCTTTCCTCGAACTCGTTTTATAAGGCGGCTTTGTTGGCATTTCGGTGGCCCGCTCTAAAACGAGGGCCGGAAAATTAAATACGAAGGAAATTGTCCGTCGTTGCGAAGTTACACACACTTCGCCCCCGGGGCAGCGCCCCACTTCCGCGAGCGTCACGCAAGTGTTGCTGCCTTGTTTCCAATTGCAGGCCATGTGGCCTCCTTTACGTGGTAGCGAGAATTTTTCTTGGCTCGCCTTCCAATACAACCTGAACAGCAACTATCACTATAGGCAATAGCTTGTAAACTGTCAACAATCATTGCTCGAGTACCACAAACTCGTTATAGTAGACACTATGGAAAAGTTTAAAGTACAACTCGGACACTTCGAAGGACCTCTTGATCTACTCCTCGACCTGATCGAGCGAAGGAAACTCCATATCAACGACATCGCACTCTCACAAGTAACTGACGATTTTATCAGCTACACCAAAAATCTGCCCGGATACCACATGGGTAATAGCGCTCATTTTATCCTCGTCGCCTCGACTCTTCTGCTCATTAAATCGAAGTCGCTCCTTCCAGGACTTTCCCTCACGACTGAAGAAACTGCCGATATTAAAGACCTCGAGGAGCGCCTGCGTAAACTACAGCGAGTACGAGAAGCAAGTGTTGCCATAAAAACCCTTTTTGGGAAAGAAATGATCTTTAGCAAAGAAGAGCAGAAAGTCGTTGAACCGCTCTTTTCACCAGAAGAAACAATTACAAAGCTAAACATTCTCACTGCTATACACACAGTAATAGCAAGTATTCCCCTTAAGGAATACATACCCAAAGCCATCGTTAAAAAGGTGATCAGTATCGAGGAAATGATCAACCAACTTATAAAGCGAGTACAAAGCTCACTTAAAATGTCTTTCCGACAATTTACGGGGGAGAAAGCCGAGAAAGTAACCCTTATTGTAGGCTTCCTCGCAATGCTTGAGTTAGTGAAGCAGGGTATAATAGCCGTTACCCAAGAGGAAGATTTTGGGGACATTGCTATCGAACATACCGAGATCGGCGTTCCACGAATCCTTTAAACTTATGGACAGTACTCATACACAATTACTCGAAAGTATCCTTTTTTTTAAAGGCGAACCACTCTCACGCAAGCGCCTTGCGAATCTTCTTTCATGCACCGAAGAAGAAATTGAAGTTGCTGCACAAGACCTCGAGGAAAAACTTACAGACCGAGGTATAGTACTCCTTCGTAAAAATGATGAGCTCATGCTTGGAACCCATAAGGCATCCTCTGCCCTCATTGAGCAATTTATAAAAGATGAACTTCACAAAGACCTCGGTAAGGCGGGGCTTGAAACACTTTCGATTATTCTCTACATGAGTCCAGTGAGCAGAAGCGAGGTCGACTACATCCGTGGGGTAAACAGTAACTTCATTATGCGCAATCTCTTAATGCGTGGCCTCGTTGAAAAAATAGAAAAAGAAAACGACAAGCGAAGCTTCGCCTATCGACCAACATTTGAACTCTTAAGTTTCCTCGGAGTGACAGAGATTTCTGACCTTCCTGACTACGAGACAGTGCGCTCTGATTTACTGCAGAAGAAACAAGCAAAAGAAGAGGTTGAAGCGAAAGAAAGAACAGAAGCGTTACCTGAAGAAGCACCGGAAGATGCTCTTATGAGTGGGGAATAATCGCATGCTATACTACCAAAAATGATCATCGATATCGTAAAACTTTTTATCCCCTCGACTATCGCTTTTGTTATCGGTATTTTAATTACCCCTCTTCTTACCAACTTTCTCTACTCCCACAAGATGTGGAAGAAAAAAGCTGGAAAAATCGCTCTCGATGGTAAGGTGGCAGTTATCTTCAGTGAACTTCACAAGGAAAAGGAAGTGGGTACGCCCCGTATGGGAGGGATTGTCGTCTGGCTTTCAACGCTCCTTACCGCGATACTACTCTTCTCACTGAACCAACTTTTTGGAGGAGAGCTCTTTTCTAAACTAGATTTCCTGAGTCGTAACCAAACCTGGATACCACTCGCCGCTCTGCTCACCGGTTCCTTGGTTGGCCTTATCGATGACTATCTTGAAATAAAAGGTGGAGGAAGTTATTTTGCTGGTGGACTCTCTCTAAAAAAACGCCTTATTGTGGTAGCTACTATTTCTCTCCTTTGCGCCCTCTGGTTCTACTTAAAATTAGGCGTCAGCGATATCTGGCTCCCTGTCTATGGCAGTGTATACCTTGGTCCGTGGTTCATTCTTCTTTTTATTATTGTTACTATCGGTATTTATTCTGGAGGCGTCATTGATGGTATCGATGGACTTTCTGGGGGAGTCTTTGCTTCTATGTTTACTGCGTATGCCGGAATTGCATATTTTCAGAATCAAATAGATCTTGCTGCATTTTGTGCAGTAATAGCTGGAAGTATTCTTGCATTTCTTTGGTTTAATATTCCCCCTGCACGTTTCTATATGAGTGAAACCGGTATGATGGGACTCACCATCGCACTCACAATTGTTGCGTTCATGACTGATTCCCTCGGTGGGGGACATGGACTTATTGTCCTCCCAGTGATCGCTCTCCCTCTCGTACTTACAACACTTTCAAATATTATTCAAATTACTTCAAAAAAATTCCGTGGTAAAAAAGTTTTTCTCGTCGCTCCAATACATCACCACTTTGAGGCTATCGGCTGGCCAGCGTACAAAGTGGTAATGCGATACTGGGTTGTTAGTGTCGTGTGCGCAATTTTAGGAATGTCACTTGCGCTTATTGGATAGGGGAATGTGTTTGTAAAGAAGAGTACTATGAAAAAACACGCCGTCGACAGGCTTTTATTAGGCTTACTAGTGATTCTAGTTACTTTCGGTTTCATTATTTTCTCCTCAGCATCAATGGGACTTTTGACAAGAGACGGCGCTCAGTTTGGAGCAGTAATGTTGAAACAGCTCGTTTTCGGAATCCTTTTTGGAGGAGTCGCACTTCTCATCGCGAGCTCAGTACATTACCGACTCTACCGAAAATATGCCTTTTGGTTATATCTAGCTTCGTTCATACTGACAATTGCTGTCTTCATACCCGACCTTGGCTTTGAGCACGGTGGCGCACGCCGATGGCTCTCACTTGGCCCCATTCTTTTCCAACCAGGTGAATTTCTTAAAATTGGGTTCGTTATTTATTTCGCTGCATGGCTTTCCGCTATAAAAAATGAGAAGCAGGTTGGCCAATACGGCTTTCTTCCTTTTATCGGACTTTCAGCACTTACAGGAGCTGTGTTTCTTTTTCAGCCAGATACTGACGGTTTTCTTATTGTCGTTCTTGCAGGGGCTGCAATGTTTTACGTTGCTGGTGGAACCTTAAAACATTTTTTTCTCCTTTTCTTGATTGGTCTCATTGGTTCAGTGGGACTCTTTTATACTAAACCCTACATCAGAGAGCGTATCATGACTTTTGTTGATTTTAAGCAAGTTGATGTCCGCGGTGCGGGTTATCAAATTAACCAGTCCTTAATCGCAATAGGTTCTGGTGGACTCCTCGGGCGTGGATTCGGGCAAAGCGTACAAAAATTTCAATACCTACCAGAACCAATTGGAGACTCAATTTTTGCAGTAGCCTCAGAAGAATTTGGTTTTGTGGGTGGAGGTTTTCTGATTCTTTTGTTTCTTGGGTTTTCTCTTCGAGGCATCAGAGTCTCGATCCGCGCTCCGGATATTTTTGCCACAACTTTGGGAGTAGGGATAGTAATTCTCATTTTTACTCAATCACTCCTCAACATGGCCTCAATGCTTGCTCTTTTTCCGCTTTCAGGGACACCTTTAGTGTTTGTAAGCCAAGGCGGAACAGCTCTTTTAGTAGCCCTTGCCGAAACGGGAATACTGCTAAACATTTCCCGTTATTACCGGGGATAAGAGATGAAAAATAAGAGCTTTTTTGCTATACTCAGTATTACGTTTCGAGAGCCACTCTAGAACCTCCAGGTGCAGCAGAATCTCCCCCTTAAGCTCTCTTACGCCTCAAAAACAATGCGAATACTATTTACAGGAGGCCTCACTGGTGGGCATTTTTACCCGATTATCGCTATAGCTAAAGAGCTCACTGCGGTCGCTAAAGAGGAGCACGCTCTCCCTCCCGAAATTTTCTTTATGGCCCCCGATCCTTTTGATAAGCGGTCACTTTTTGAAAACAATATTACCTACCTTTATGCTCCTGCAGGAAAGGTCCGCCGTTATTTTTCGGTACAAAACTTTTTTGACCTTTTTAAAACTGGTACTGGAGTCCTCAAAGCGATTTACACTATTTTTAATATCTATCCTGATGTTGTATTTGGAAAGGGTGGGGGAGGAAGTTTCCCTGCCCTTTTTGCAGCTCGGCTTTTGCGCATTCCAGTTATTATCCACGAGTCAGACACACGTCCGGGCCGTGTTAATACATGGGCAGGAAAGTTTGCACGTGAAATAGCAGTGGCTTACCCTGATACTGCTTCTTTTTTCCCAGAAGGAAAAGCTACCTGGACGGGGATGCCGGTTCGCAAAGAAATAACGATGCCGATACGCGATGGAGCATACGAGTTTCTTAAACTTGAGCCAAGTATCCCCACTATACTTGTACTTGGTGGTTCACTTGGTTCACAAAAGATGAACGATGCGCTGATCGACATCCTTCCAGCCCTTCTTGAAAAATATCAAATCATTCACCAAACTGGTGAGGCAAACTACAAAGAAGTAGTGGGTACAGCGCAGGTAGTACTCGAAAATAACCCAAGCATTCACCGCTATAAGCCGTTTGGCTTTCTCAATGAGCTTGCACTTCGTATGAGTGCAAGCGTCGCTACGATTGTCATTACCCGTGCTGGTTCATCACTCTTTGAAATTGCTTCCTGGAGACTTCCCGCAATTGTAATTCCTATTTCTCCTGAAGTTAGTCATGATCAAACGAGTAATGCATTCGCTTATGCTCGAAGTGGCGCAGCGACGGTGATCGAAGAAAAGAACCTTTCTCCCCATGTTCTTGAACACGAGATTAATCAGCTTATGGACAATGATGAAAAGCGGAAAAGCATGATCGAAGCCGCGATGAGTTTTAGTAAACCTGATGCTGCACGAAAAATAGCGAAAGCAATTTTTGCCATAGCAATCCCCCACGAAGCCTAACCACACACTTTTATGTCGACTATTATTACCCGTTTTCCACCGAGTCCTACTGGAGATGCTCACGTCGGTACGGTGAAAACCGCACTCCTCAACTATCTCTTTACTAAAAAGTCGGGAGGTAAAATAATTCTTCGATGGGAAGATACCGATAAGGCGCGCTCGAAGAAAGAGTTTGAACAGGATATTTTCGAGCAACTCGAGTGGCTGGGTCTTTCCTTCGATGCGGTCTACCACCAATCAGAGCGTACACTCATTTATCAAAAATATATTGAAAAAATGATCGCCGACGGTTTTGCATATATCTCAGAAGAAAGTACAAAACTTACTACTCAAGCGGGTGAGGGGGAGGACGAGGAAGACACCTCGACACTTCCGACTGAACTTCGCCGCATTATTCGTTTTAAAAACCCTAACAAAGTCATTACGTTTACTGATGTTCTTCGTGGCGAAATTAGTGTTGACACGACTGAGCTTGGTGATTTTGTGATTGCGCGCACCATCGAAGACCCCCTTTATCATCTCGCGGTTGTGGTGGATGATTTTGAAATGGGAGTAACGCATATTCTGCGTGGAGAAGATGGGATCTACAATACTCCACGCCAGATCCTCATAGAGGAAGCGATCGGAGCGCCGCGGCCGCTCTACTGCCATTTCCCATTTTTTCTTAGTATCGATCGCTCAAAACTCGGCAAGCGCAATGGCTCTCGTCCCGTGCACGAGTACCGCACACGAGGTATTCTTCCACAAGCCTTCATAAACTATCTTGCTCTCCTTGGTTGGAACCCAGGAACTGAGCAAGAAATATTCACACTACAAGAACTCATCAATACATTTGATCTTACTCGTATTCAAAAAGCGGGTGCTATTTTCGATGATGAAAAACTACTCTGGTATAACCGCGAGCACATGAAGCTTCTCTCGCCACAAGTACTCCTCAAACATATCCTCGATTCCATTCCTGAACACCTAAAAACCAAGCCTCAATGGAGTGAAGAGCGACTCGGTCGAGCAAGTAACGACATACGAGAACGCATTAATGAATTTAGTGATATTACCCGCCTTGGAGAAGCAGGGGATCTTGATTACTATTTTGAAACTCCAACCTATGAAGTCTCGAGTCTTTTTCCTAAAGAGAAACCTACCAAAGATGGGGAGAAATTAACAAATGAAAAGATTCTTGAGCACTTTGCCTTTATAGAAAAAACTTTAAATGAACTCCCTGAATCAGAGTGGACTATCGAGGGTATCAAGGCTTCACTGTGGGAGTATGCGACCAAAGAGGGAAGAGCGCGGGTACTCTGGCCACTGCGCTATGCACTCTCGGGAAAGGAAAAATCACCCGACCCCTTTACGCTCAGTTTTATCTTAGAAAGACCGGAAACTCTCATCCGGCTGAACCGAGCCAAAGAACTCCTCGCACTTTTACAAGACTCTAACCACAAAAGAGCATGATAAAGAAAAAGCTGATACAAAAGAATATCAGCTACTCTTTTTCACGAACGCTTATTCTTATAACTCTTTATACCTCCCTCTTCATAAGTGCTCCACTTTTATCGCTCGCTGAAACCGCAAGCACCACAGCCGAAGCAACCTCCTCAGCGCCAACACTCGCTGATATACAAAAGGAACAACAGCGACAAGTCGTCGATAGTCTTAAAAATAAGATCGATAGTAAGAACAATGACATTACGGCACTCGAGCAAGAAATAAAGGGTTACCGAAGCGAGATTCAGAAGGCTGGCTCGCAAAGTCAAACTCTTCAAGGAGCACTACGAACACTCGAACTTACACGAAAAAAACTTACCGCTGAAAGTACTGTCACTGGGAAGAAAATAGAGGCCACCACGCTCTCAATCCAAAGCCTCACCGGAGCAATCGGCAACAAGCAACGCTCAATAAATTCTCAGCAAGAATCTCTCCGCCAAACCATTATTAAAACACACGAAGGTGACCAGACTTCATTAGTAGAAATGCTTTTAAGAACAAAAGTTATTTCAATGAGTGCTTTCTGGAACACCCAGTACCAACTCGGAGAACTCCAAGGAAGTATCCGCACTCACGTGCAAGCGCTCGCAGTAGCTAAAACTGACCTTACCGCTGCCAAAACAAGTACTGAGAAAAAACAACGCGAGCTTCTTTCCTTACAGAATCAGCTCGCCGACCAAAAGAAAATCGTCGAGAGTAATAAGTCACAGACGAGTCAACTTTTAAGCGAGACGAAAAATAAGGAATCAAACTACAAAAAACTTGTTGCTGACAAAGCAGCAAAACGTATTGCGCTTCAACAAGAACTGAATGACTATGAGTCCCAACTTAAGCTCATTATCGACCCTACGAGTTACCCAGCTGCGAATAGTAAGGTCTTAAGCCCTCCACTTGGAGGAGGTCTCGTCATCACCCAAGAGTTTGGTGATACTGTTTTTTCTCGTACTACCAGTGCCTATAATGGTAGGGGACACAATGGAGTCGACTTCAAAGCCTCTCCTGGCACTCCTATCTATGCCGCTCTTGCGGGAATAGTCCTCGGTACAGGGAACACTGATATTGTGTGCCATGGGGCTTCCTACGGTCGTTGGGTCTTTATAAAACATGGCAACGGACTCTCGACCGTCTATGCCCATCTCTCCCTTATCAAAGCGGTTGAGGGGTCGCAAGTGGAAACTGGTGACCTCCTTGGCTATTCAGGAAGCTCCGGATATGTGACTGGTCCACACCTCCACTTCGGACTCTTCGCAAGCCAAGGAGTACGTATTATGAACCTCAAGAGCCGTGTCTGTGCCGGAACTTATCGCGTTCCTGTAGCCGACTTTAAAGCCTACCTCAACCCACTTTTGTACTTGTAGGGAAGAAGCATGATTCAAGATTTAGGATACAAGGTTTATAATCTTGAATCTTCCTCCGCATGGGGACAGAATGCTTTTTGTTTGAACTATTTTGCTATATTATTAATTTACTTTCTATGCAAACAAACCAAGGAATCATTGGTACTCTCGTAACCGTTATTATCGCACTTTTGGTTCTTAGTTTTTTTGGTGTTAGTCTCCGTGGAGTTGTAGAGTCTCCTACAGGACAGAGTAACTTTGGCTACGTGAAAGAACTTACTGTTAACCTTTGGAATAATTATCTCGCAAAACCTGCGCGTTATCTTTATAACGATGTCTTCCTCGACCTTACGTGGAATCCTTTTATACAAGCACTTCGTGATATCAAAAGTGGTAAGTCTAATAGCGGTGGTATCGAAGCTCCAAAAGTAGATTTGAGTGGTGTGTAACGCCGCTCCGCTGTTTTATTTTATTATATTTCGTGTTGTAAATTAGGTCGCTAGACCTTTGCTACTTAACTTTTTTTCCTTTGGGGACCTATACTGACCCGCAGTGACTCGCTCGGATAAGGAAGAGAGAACATCACGACGAATGACTCAGGTGACCTTTCTCACAGAGCGTCAGGCACAGCGCTCATGGTCAGAAGTGAATCACAAGATCTTGCACTCAAGGTAAGTAAGTAATACTACCCGCGCGACAACTGGCGCACTCCTTCACGAAGATCTGCTTCAAGTTAGCTATGGGAGACTTGGGATCATTTGCAAAATCGCCGTGGGCTAGGGGAATAGAATCAAAAAAAATGGTACGGTGATCAAGATGGTTATCAATGGTCAGTAAGCATTGGGCTTGAAATAGGGGAGGAGACTCCCCTATTTTTTGTGCAAAATTTTCAACTTTCAAACTATGGAGCACTTCCCCTGTGGATAAGTAATAAAGCTTTTGCGACATTAAAGATATAAAATGTGCCAATGACTCTGCGCAAACAAAAAATTGGAAATCAAAAGCCTTGGACAATTGAAGAACTTAAGGATGGTCTTTTAAAATTCTTTGAACTTCACCAACATTATCCTACAGGTCCTGAAATTGATTCATTCGAATATCTGCCGTCCGCGCGTACTATTGAACGCAGTCACCATGGTGTCATTGAGCTCCGGAAAAGTTTAAAGCTCGATACCGATTCAGATTATCGCACTGGCTTGCATAGCTCAAAACGAGCTCACACAATCAACGATAGAGCTCACAAAACCGAGCAGGTGGTATATGAGTACCTTATAAAACGTTTTCAAAGGCATTTTGTACACCGTAAGTTTTTCTTTACTGATGACCATCGAACTCGTGCGGATTTTTTCATCGACGATACGATTAACGGTTTTTGTGTCGATGTATTCTATCCAAACTCATTACGCAACCTTTCTGGCTGTCTTAATATCAAATTAAAAAAATACAGTAGGGAAGTGATGGACCTTCTCCACTACCCTGTTATCTTTCTACAAATGAATACCGACCTCACCCCCAAGTCTTTAGAAAAACTCCTCACACAAAAGAAAAAAGGTTTAGCCAAAAAACAGTATCTCATGGGGTGGGAGACCTTTGAAGAGTTCTGCCAAAAAAGAAAACCATTTACACTAGGGAGGTAGTCGAGAACCAAAATATCAGCGACCTAGGAACCAAAAATTTTTGTATATAAGGATACGAGCTTATCTCTAGCTATATGTCGCACAAGCTTAACGCGCAAAAGATATATTGTGCGACGTAACCCCATAGGAGAGAGGTGCGCTTCTCTACCCAGTAAGACCCAGTTAGAATACTAACTTCGACTTCCCGTCTTACCTCTCTTTGCTTTATTCTTCAACCAACTTTTGAACAAATTATGAATTTAAAAACAAAATCCTGACTCAGGTGAGTCAGGATTTTGTTTTTTATTTTTAACGTGAAGCGAGCTCGTGCTTAGTTTCTATTTCAGAAACTTTTTTACTCCAACAAGGAGAAGATGAGTTCCACGGATCTAAACCTTCTTTCTCATACAGATACCTTCCGTAGGCCATATTGCCTTCCACAGAGTAGATATCAAACCCAAGCTTGAACGCAGTGTCCTTGTGGTAGTACTCGTTGATTTGCATCACACCGACATCTAACACATTGACGACACCGCGAAACGTCTTACCAAAGCTATCGTTTTGTCTGAAGTGTGACTCACAACGAGCGACTTCAGCCAATTTGGGAATATCTTTAAAATATTCACGAACGATACTTTCGGTACTTGTAGAGGTGCTGGTCACGAGTGCCTTAGTGATCTTGGTAGTAGCGAGAGGCGCTTTTGCGCTTTTCGCTGCCACCTCAACCTTAGGGGTTACAACAGGCATACTTGCGTCGGCGCTGTTGTTGCTCGCATTAGAGATAAGAAGAAGGATTCCAGTTGCTATTCCTAAAATAAGCCAATTATTAGCTCGTAAATATCAGTGGAGGTGAACCTCGCCGAAGATAGAATCGATAGTCTCTATGTCTTCAGGTCAATGGCTCCAGAAATGTGATTGTGAGCCTCCAATGAAAAAACCAGAGGGTTACTCTGATCTGGTTATTATAGTATCACCTTTGTACTCTTTTGTCAATGTTTAGACCAGTATTTCAGGGGGGTGTCAATAGTTACAATACGGCTTAACAGAGCCATAGTTTCACGATTTTTTACTCCACGGATTTGCTATACTTTTGGCAAGTTTACCCCATTAGAGGTCTCCGGACAGCCTCTAATGGGGTCTGATTAAATGACTATTGCAAAGAGAGGGCAGTATTTATTGTTTTTTCATTTTTTCCTTGACCATCTTGAGTATTTCCTCAAATTCGTGTCCAGTCAGAGGAGTTATTGAGAGCCGACTACCGCGCTCGAGCATCTTCATTTTCTCGAGCTTTTTATTAGCTCTCAACTCCCCTATCGAAATAGGGGTCAAAAAGTTATCCACAGCCCTCAAATCCCTTGAAATCCAAGCGTTTCCAAGCCTTACTAGCTCCTTATCCATTCTTGCTGTCCTAGTGTCAAAATAAGGGCTCTGGGGGTCAAATTGGGTAGGATCGGGGTACCACTTCCCTACTATTTCCCCTACTCCAGCCACGTGTGGGACTTTTACACTTGAATGGTAAATAAGGGCCAAATCACCTGCTTCCATATCACGCAAAAAGTTTCGAGCTTGAAAGTTTCGCACCCCATCCCAACAGCCCCCATTTTTACCTTTCAGGAGGTCTACCATAGAATACGTATTCGGTTCTGTCTTCATGAGCCAATAGCGTCGCTTTTTCATAATAAGTTAGTATAGCAAGAGTACTAATTTCGCTCGTCCTGTGCATAAGCCCTACAGAGGTGGCCCTTTCTACGCTATACTAGTGGCACAATTATTAAATAGTTTGTTTATATAAAATATGATGCAAATGTACAGTCGCTTGAACGAAAAGGTAGACGCATGGGCACCGCTCATCGCGAGAGTGTTTATCGCAGGAATTTTCCTTTGGGCGGGTTATGGAAAGCTTGAAAAATTTAGTGATTTTGCAGCTCAGCTTGGCACCGTACTTCCACTACTCCCAGGAACAGCGTGGGCAGCTCTTGCGGTTATCTTTGAGTTTGGAGGTGCGCTCCTTCTCCTTATTGGCTACAAGACTCGTGAAGCAGCGTGGATGCTGATTGTTTTCACTCTTATCGCAACCGTGATTGCTCACACTTCAATACTCGCTCCCGCTGGAACTCTTTTCCAAATAGATTGGAGTAATGCTTTGAAGAATCTTGCTGTCATCGGTGGTCTTCTCCTTGTTGGTCGTGTTGGCTCGTCATGTCTTTCACTTGATATGAAAATGAAAGAGCGAATGGGTGGAATAATGTAATTCACCTTACACTTGTTTCGAAAACTCCCCGCAAGCCCTAGGCTTGCGGGGAGTTTTTCTTATAATTAATTAAGTGCAGAAAGTTTATATTCCCAGCCTGGCTGCCATTTAAAATGCGAACTGACTAACGCTTCAAGTGCTCTGCCCTTAATGAGAGCATCGAGTCCATACTGTGTTGCCCGATGCCCTATAGCCATCACTCTTTTATCAACATAATTTTTGAGTAAATCCTCTAAAAAAGACTTCATTCGAGCAGTCGTTTGCAAATAACTTTCGCCATTTGGAAATGGTAGTGCTATACGCTGTGGTTTTTCTCTATCAACCTCTTCACTTTTACGCTGGGTCAGGTCTCCATAATCACATTCTCGAAGACGAGCATCTTGTATGATAGGCCACTTCTCTCCAAAGCCGATTTCTGCGCTTTTATATGACCTTTGCAAATCAGAGCAAAAAATGGCATCAAAATGGTCGTTCTTATATCGCTCCCCCATTTCCTTAGATTGTTGAATTCCTAATGGCGAAAGTGCAATATCATTATGACCAGAGGAACAATGCGCTTCATTATCAAAAGTGGTTCCGTGTGCTTCAAAAATAATCGTGATCATAATATTAATGCGGTGTTACGTCTTTATCAGAACAGTGGTCGGGATATTGGGAGTCGAACCCAACGTTACGTGCACCCCATGCACGTGTGTTACCGATACACTATACCCCGACCACTGTTCTGAAAAGCCAGACCTTACTGATTACCTAGTAATATCAGTAAGGTCGTTCGCATCAAGCCCAAGCAAAGCAGTTTGCTCAGGCTGTTAGCTCAACCCCCATGCACGTGGTTACTGAAGCCTCACAACACACATTCCAAGATCTTACCTACGTCCTCTCTGGCAAGTCCTCAGGGCGACGAGGTATCACTCCCCACGCGATGAAGTAGAAGATTATAATAGGTATCACTGCAGTTACAAGTCCGACAAGGATAAATGCAAGGCGCACCACCATTGAGTTCATTTTGAAATGCTCGGCAATACCTCCACACACACCGGCAATTTTATAATCATCCTCCGAGAGATAAAGCTTTGTAGTTGTTTCCATAAAGAATAAAGATAACCTAGTAATACTTACTCCGCAAGCCACGGTATCTCAAACCGATCAAACTCTGGTAAAAACTTTTCATCATAAAGTAATCGGTGTGCCACCTCGGCGTGGGAGAGCGCGCCGGTGAGAGCATTATGAGGTCGTGGCTCCTCCGGAATCCCACAATACTGCAAGATCACATCAAGGTTAAGTGCTGTACGATGCTTCTCTTCGTTAAAAGGAGGCACCAACCCGCGCTTTATCATATGCATATAGCACAGCGTGTGTGTGTCGACAGTACGATGTGCAAGCGGATATTCGTGGTGTATTCGCTCACAGCCAGCCTTAAGAAAATCTCTATCAAAAGAAACATTTTGACCCAGAAGCGTGCGATCATGACAACTCTCTATCCAGCGCATTATTTTTTCAATAAGCTCCCCTTCCGTCTGCTTTAAAGGATCTCTAAACTGTTCTTCGGTCATCTGCAAAAAAACCATTGTATCTTCGGCGAGATGCGAGCCCTCCCACACACGACACTCACCATAAAAGCGCTTGTCTTTATCTTCCATATCAACAGCCCCGATACTGATAATCGAGTTCTTGTGATAATCCACGCCTGAGGCTTCTATATCAAGAGCAATCATAAAACCTTAGTTTATATCAATTCCGACTTTTTTAAATATCTGTTTCATTACCTTGTCCAAATTTCGCTCAAATGCTCGTACTCGTGGATACTTATCAAGAAAATGATCGAGTCTCTTCTTCACAAAAACCGAATTGATAGAGACTAAATAAATGCCAATAAAAAGAAAAATAAACTGTGGAACGAGCGGTATAAGAAGTCCCACAAAACCTAAAAGCAAGAAGAATATTCCTAATAAAGTAATGAGGGTATTTTCTATCTTTTTACGCATATTCTAAAAGTACTCTCACTATTCGTAGTTACTATTATACCATTTCTTACTGTTCTTTTTACTTACAATTTGAGGCTTTTGTAAGCCCGACTGCGACCGCCTCTCCCTCAGACTTAAACGTTATCTTATTTGCTACACTTATTTTACTCGCCCCCGAACACCACGGATAGTGGTACTTTGTCCCATTTTTGGAAGCGACTACTTCACCACCAGATGAGCTAGTGAGACTAGTAGGATTAGGATAATTTGTAGAATTAACAGGATTAGATAGATTAGAGGGATGAGCTAGTGGAGCGTCTTTAGTATCTGACAGAGTAAAACGCTCTATCGTTACAGGAGTTTTAGTCTCTTTTTTCATCGAAAGGCGTCCTAGGCCAAAGCCAAGAAAGGCTACGAGGATAATAATAAGGACTATCCCGACCTCCTCCCAAGTCCTCCGGGAAAGCGCCGAAAACCCCTTGCTTTTAGACTCATTTTGCTTTATAGTTTCCTGCATTGTGATTTAGAAGAATTCTCCTGTTTTATTGGGTTGATGTCCCTTCCCTTCCCTTCCCTTCCTATCACTATAAACTAAAAACTAAGCTCTACAAACTAGACCATGGCAACAAAAAAAGCGGGAGGTTCCGCTAAAAACCTGAGTGACTCAAATGCCCAATATTTGGGAGTTAAACTCTATGCCGGTGAAACCGCTAAAGAAGGAAGCATTATCGTCCGCCAGCGCGGCACCGATGTTCTTGCTGGAGTTAATGTTGGTGTTGGAAAAGACCATACTCTTTTTGCATTAAAGCCGGGGACGGTTTTTTTTAGTGTTACTCGCAAAACTCATTTTGACGGTAAAACTAAATTAAAGAAAATTGTTCACGTAAACTAACACTCATTACCAAAATTAAAAACCTCGAGAATTTCTCGAGGTTTTTAATTTTTCAATTCTTGTAGGCTCGTTTAGGCGAGTGCTTCGATTATGAGTGTGAAGCTTCCTTTCTTGTTTCCTGACTGAACAGTAATCGTGTGCTCGCCGACTGTTTTAATGGGATCTTTAAGATCGAGAAATTCTGGAGAAAGGTCGATATGGGCCTGGCTCTTTAATGCCACAATAATCTCATCTGCTGAAACCTTAGCATAAAGATGTCCTTCTTCATTCGCCTTAAACGAAAGGGTAACCTTCGCCTCTTTGAGTGTTTGAATATTCTTTTCCAAAAGGTCATTCTGTATTTTTACTTCAGCCTCAATACTTGCTTTACGGAGTGAAAGTTTTGCAAGTTCTTCCTTAGTAGCGGTAACTGCAAGTTTCTTCGGGAAAAGAAAGTTTGCTGCATACCCTGCAGACACTTCTTTTACATCATTTTTTTTTGCAATTCGTGTGACGGTTTCTAGAAATACTACTTTCATAAGGTCTTTTACATTAGAGTTTAATGGATCGATACTATCCTAAAAACTACCCCCTGTCTACAATAAGGTTACTGAGCTCTTATACTCGACACTGTAAACTGGGGTGCATTAAGGATCCACTGCGTAGAGCTTGTGGCCGTTTCCTTATTGAGGAGCGTCGCAGCCGCCTCAAGCTGAATATCTCCCTTAGCCTTAAAATCATCCGCGGTCATTTTTACTAGAAGATCTGGTTTTATACCTTGATGTGAGATCGAGGTGCCGTTTGGAGTGAGCCAACGAGCGATGGTTACCTTAAGCGAAGTGTCCTTGGTGATATTGATAAGTTCCTGAACGGAACCCTTACCAAAACTTGTCTCTCCCACGAGGCGTGCCTTCCCGTGATCACGAAGTGCTCCGGCAAGAATTTCAGAAGCCGAAGCAGAGCCACCATTTATCAAAACTACCAAATGAAGTTTGTCATTAAAAATATTGTAACCAGTACTACGGTGTGCTTTTGACTCTCGCTTCTTTCCAAAATCTTCGCTCACAATTATCGCGCCTTGTGGTAAGAACCAACTACCAATATCAACCGCTGCTTCAAGATATCCTCCAGGATTATTACGCAGATCTATCACAAGCTTGTCTGACTTACTTTCAACAAACGAGCGCAGTGCTTCGCGGAATTTTATATATGAAATCGCCGAGAAATTATAAAGTCGGATAACATAGACACCATCTTTTCGCAGTTCTGTATCGGTCGTTGGGAGATTAATCTTATCGCGGGTAATTGAAATATCAAGCGGTGCCTTAGCCCCCTCACGAATCACATTGATCACGACAACTGTTCCTCGTTTTCCACGAATAAGCTTCACCGCATCATCAATCGGCATACCAACTGTCGATTTACTGTCAATCTTTAAAATATAGTCCCCTGCACGCACTCCTGCGTTAAAAGCGGGCGTCCCTTTAATCGGAGTAACAACAATAATATTACTGTTCTTCATTCCAACCTCCATACCCACTCCCTCAAACTCTCCGCTTACCTGTTCTCCAAATGCCTCAGACTCAACGGGGGGGAAGAAAACTGTATACGGGTCTTTGTACGAGGCAGTGAGACCTACAAGCGCCCCATAGAACTTTTCTTTATTATCTGGGCTCGTGTCACCTACAAACTTATCTTGAAGGATTGACCAGACTTTCCAAAAACTCTCAAGATCAGCTTTATTCCCTGACCCATCGACAAGTAGCAAAGGAACACTCGAAGTATGTTTACTACCAATGTAAATTCCGAGAGAAAAAACTCCGACCAAAAGTACCCCCGCAACAATCGTCGGTAACACATAGACTGAAAATTCCTTCCATGACTGCTTCGAAGTAACTTTAGTAAAAAGATTTTTTAAAAACATTTGAGTATTATACAGGCTCCACTACCTTACTCACAAGCAACCACTAGAGGAAAATGTATCTCCTTTGTATACTTACCAGATACGTCCCATGATTACTCGACATACACACAAAGACTTAGTCTGGGTTGACCTTACTTCCCCCTCACTCGATGAAGTAAAGGAGGTGATGGCAACCTACAAACTTGATCCCTTAGTAGCAGAGGAGCTCATCACCCCCTCACTTAAACCTAAAGTCGATCTCTATAAAGATTATATCTACCTTATCCTCCACTTCCCTGCGATCTATCACTCTCACGGAAAAAACTCAAACCAAGAAATAGACTTCGTTGTCGGTAAAAACTTTCTCCTCACCGCACACTACGACACCATCGACCCACTACATAAGTTTTCTAAGATTTTTGAGGTCAACGCCATTCTTGATAAATATGAGTTTGGAGAGCATGCAGGCTTTATCTTTTTCCACCTCATCAAGAAAATGTATAAGTCGCTCACCCACGAGCTCGATTACGTAAGTGACCGCCTTAAGGTAATCGAAAATAGAATTTTTACCGGAAACGAACGGCAGATGGTATTTGAACTTTCAAAGGTGGCTCGTGAGTTACTCCAATTTAAGCAAGCTCTCTCGCTCCACGATGAAGTGCTGGCCTCCTTTGAACTTGCAACACGAAAATTTTTTGGAACTGACTTTGATTACTACATCCAAGCGATTCTCGGTGCCTACTCACGTGTACAAAGTGCCATCGAGTCAAACACCGATACCTTAGACGAACTCCGTTCAACGAATGACTCGCTCCTTTCAACTAAGCAAAACGAGACCATGCGCGTCTTAGCACTTGTCTCGTTTCTTATGTTGCCACTCTCCCTTATCGCAGGAGTCTTCGGCATGAACACACTAGTGACACCTCTTGTTACCAATCAAAATGGCTTTTACGAAGTGCTCGGTCTCATGCTTCTTGTTACGATTTCGATGTTTGCTTATTTTAAGTATAAAAAGTGGCTTTAGTTGGCAGAGGGGTTATTTTCCGATAAGCTAGAACAATGCCAAAAAAGCTCTATTTCTATAATACGCTCGGTAAAGAAAAGCAGGAGTTTACTAAACTTGAAAAGGGTGGGGTTCGCATGTATAACTGTGGGCCGACGGTTTATAACTACGCTCATATTGGAAACCTCCGAGCGTATGTCTTTGTCGACACACTTCGCCGCACACTCGAGTGGAATGACTACAAGGTGGAGCAGGTCATTAATGTGACTGACATAGGGCACCTTGCAAGTAATGAAGACGATGGAGATGACAAAATGACTCGAGCGCTCAAGCGCGAAAATAAACCATTTACACGCGAAGCAATGCGTGAGGTAGCGGATTTTTATTTTGGAAAATTTAAAGAAGACTTAGAAGCTCTCAATATAAAAACTCCTGAGCACTTCCCTTTTGCGAGCGACCATATCAAAGAAGATATTGATCTCATACAAAAGCTTGTCGAAAAAGGGGCTACTTATAAAATTTCTGACGGTCTTTACTTTGATACCAGTACCTTCCCCGACTATGGCGCACTCGGTGGAATAGCACAGGAAGACGGCGAGCACTCACGTATCGGCCTTAATACCGAAAAGAAAAGTTCTCGCGACTTTGCTCTTTGGAAGTTCAACGAAGAACTTGGCTACGAAGCTCCCTGGGGAAAAGGATTCCCTGGCTGGCACATCGAGTGCTCGGCTATGAGTGAGAAATACCTCGGACAACCTTTTGATATTCACACAGGCGGCATTGATCATATTCCTGTACACCACAACAATGAAATAGCTCAGTCAGAAAAAGCCAACGACAAACCGTACGCCCTTTTTTGGCTTCATAATGCGCACCTCAATATCGGTGAAGAAAAAATGGCAAAATCGGGAGAAAATTTCATAACGCTCCGTACTCTCGCTGAGCACGGTGACTCCCCACTTACCTACCGCTACCTTCTTTTAACCTCACACTATCGCACCCCAATGAACTTCAGCTGGGAAGCGCTGAAAGCCTCAGGTGAAGCACGAAAAAAGATACTTGAAACACTTTCTGGTATTGAAGATGATGGCAAAGTAAACCAAGAATACAAAAATAAGTTTACTGATTTTATAAACGATGACCTAGGAACCCCTCAAGCACTTGCTCTTATTTTTGAAGTGTTAAAATCAACTATTCCTGATGCTAACAAAAAGGCTACTATTTTAGAATTTGATAAAGTCTTAGGAATTAAACTCGATGAAAAAGTACTCTCTGAAGTACTGATTGAAGTTCCCATTGCAATAAAAAACCTCCTCACTGAACGAGAGCTGGCTCGTAGTAAAAAGGATTTTGCTCGGGCCGATGCGCTTCGCGGAGAAATAGAAGACCTTGGATATAAAGTACTTGATTCCGAAAGCGGAGCAGAGGTTTTAAAAAAATAGAAAGCGTAACCTCCATTTTATTTTCAACCCCCTGTGCTGGGGGGTTGAAAATTGATGCGTGATATTAAAAATGTAAGACGAGAAATTAAAAAAATAGTGGCTGGCTGTCGTTGCGACAGCCAGCCTGGTTATCTCCCCTCCTCCTTTAGGTGATCATCCGAAGCGAAACCTCCGCCCTAACCTTTTGCAGGACCTAAACCACAGAGCTACAACAAATGCTTCTTGTGGTCATATCCCCAGCCGATCAGCAAAACCCGTCTGATCGATGAACACAAAATCTACCCTCCCCCTGAGGTAGGTCAGCATTGCCGCCAGCTGGCTAAAACCGACATTGCGAATCTCAAAGGTTTGTGAAACATCCACCTCGGCAATGCTCACAAGGTAGTGGTCTCCCCTATTCTGAAAAATGATGGTTGGGGCACCTACCTCGACCTTTATTTTGGGTAGGTAGGTGATCTGGGCGCCAAAATTCTTGTAGATCCCCCCAATCAGCTCCTCATTCTCTGGCGAGGGTTTGGTGTCGTTTTCCTTGATCATGTTGCCCTCCTTGGGCATGCGAATTTAAAGTACTACTCTATTTTTATTATATAACACTTTTTGTAAAAAAGCAATGCTCCTCACTTTTACAATTTTATACACAGGTTTTACCCGTTTTCTCTGAAAAAACCCCCCCTTCCCTCTTTTCTCTCCATGATAGAATAGTCCTTAATGGCCAGAGACTTTAAACAAAATCAGAAACCTACCTACCAGGAAAAGCAAATGCGCTACGACTTAGCACGTCTTCGTGTACCACCTCAAAACATCGACTCTGAGCGCGCTCTCCTTGGAGCAATTATGCTTCGACCGGAAACCATGATTGACGTGCTCGACACAATCAATGAAGATGCTTTTTATGTCGAGAAACATCGAATTATTTGGCAAGGGATGCTTGAACTTCACGGCAAGAGTGAGCCGATTGATCTCATCTCTCTTTCCTCACGTCTTCGCGAAAAAGGGCAACTCGACTCTCTTGGGGGTGTCAGTTATCTCACCGATCTTGTGAATGCAGTTCCCTCAGCAGCTAACATTCAGTATTACGCAGACACTGTGTACAAAAAGTTCATGATGCGAAAGCTTATCGAAGCTGCGGAAAGTATCAACGATCTCGGCTACGACGAGAACGAAGAAATAGAAATGCTTTTAGAAAAGGCAGAACATCAACTTTTTGAGCTCACTAATCAGGGTGGCTCTCGAAAATACATTGAACTGAAAAATGTTTTAGGTGAAGCATGGGAGCGTATCGAAAATCTCCATCAAAACAAAAACCAACTTCGTGGTATCAAAACGGGCTTTCGTGATCTTGATAACATGTTGGCCGGACTTCAGAAGTCTGACCTCATCATCCTCGCTGCTCGTCCTTCAATGGGTAAAACTGCTCTCGCCCTTGATATCGCGCGACAAACCGCAACACTCCATAAGAACCCCGTCTGTATCTTCTCTCTTGAAATGAGTAACGAGCAGTTAGTCGATCGTATGATCGCGGCTGAGTCGCGAGTGAATGCGTGGAGCCTGCGGACTGGAAATATTTCACTTGATGAAGACTTTAATCGCATTCGTGACTCCCTCGACAGACTTTCAAAGGCGCCGGTTACAATCGATGATCAGCCAGGGAACAATATTCTTAAAATGCGCTCCGTCGCTCGCCGCATGAAACGTGAAGGAGGACTTGGGCTTATCATCGTCGATTACCTCCAGCTAATGACTCCTATCAATACCCGCAACTCTGACTCAGCGGTGCAACAAGTAACCGAACTCTCGCGCTCTCTCAAGCACTTGGCACGCGACCTCGATGTACCTGTCCTTGCCCTCTCACAACTCTCTCGTGCGGTGGAACAGCGTGGAGGTAAGCCTCGCCTTTCAGACTTGCGTGACTCAGGTTCAATCGAGCAAGATGCCGATGTAGTGATGTTTATCCACCGAGAGGACAAGTACAAAGAAGATTCTGACAAAGTGAATATTGCTGAGATACTCGTTGAAAAACACCGCAATGGTCCTACTGGAAAAGTGGACCTCTACTTTGACGAAAAGAAAACGACCTTTCTTTCAATTGATAAAAGTGACTTCGGCGCTTTTGCTGACAAAAACTCCGACGAATCGTTCTAATCTTTCCCTCCCCCTAATTCACTAATCCTACTCATTTGCTAATCTTGCTAATTCACTAATTTCCTAATATTCTTCCTCCATGTCTTCCATTGATTCTCTCACTCAGAAGTTTCGCGACTTTCCTGGCATCGGCCCACGGCAAGCCAAGCGCTTTGTTTTCTTTTTACTCTCGCGTAATGGAACCTATCTTGATGAGCTTGTATCTCTCATTGATTCTATAAAAAAAGAAGTACGCGTTTGTCAGAGTTGTCAGCGTTTTTTCAATAGCTCCACTCATTTTCCGGAATGTGCCATTTGCCGAGACAGTTCGCGCGACAGCGGGATCCTCATGCTTGTTGAAAAGGACATTGATCTAGAGAACCTTGAGCGCAGTCATGCGTATAGAGGGCGCTACTTTATTCTCGGCGGCACCATTCCCATCCTCGAGAAAAATCCAGATGAAAAAGCTCGGCTCAAAGAACTCGATAGTTACCTCGAGAAACATGGTGGCAAAATCAAGGAAATTATTTTTGGTCTCTCGATAAATGCCGAGGGCGAACATACAGGAGAGTTCCTAAGTAGCTACCTCAAAGACCGAGCAACTCTTAATAACTGGAAACTCTCGCATTTAGGCAGGGGGCTTTCGACTGGGTCGGAGCTTGAATATGCTGATAGCGATACACTCAAAAGCGCCCTCGAAAATCGTTTTTAAAGCGAGACAACTTAATGAGAAACAAAAAGCGCGCCTCACGGCGCGCCTTTCTCTTTTCCCCTTTTTTTTCTTAAATCTTAATTCTTGAATCGTGCTTACCGAGGGTAACCCTCTGTACAGAGGGTTACCCTCGGTAAGCTTGGTAAATTAATGAACCCTGAATCTTCTTCCTACTTGAGAGCGATTACTTCAACTTTAAAGTAAGGTTGGCGATGTCCGCGGATTTTGAGGTATCGGCTTTTCGCTTTGTATTTCATAACAAGTTTCTTTTCACCCTTGCCGATTTCGAGAAGTTTTCCTTCTACTGAAGCCTCCTTGATATAAGGGGCGCCGATAGTAGCATCCTTACCATCATCTACCATGAGAATTTTGCTAAAAGTGAGCTTGTCTCCTTCTTTGTAGTCACCCTTCATTTTTTCAATGAGAATAACCTCGCCAACAGAGACTTTATACTGCTTTCCTCCTGTTTCAATAACAGCAAATTCAGTTGCTGCTGCCTTTTTGGTTGTAGCCTTTTTTGGAGCCATAATTCAACCATTCTACACATATTTTGCTCTCTTGCAAGCCTCGTAGACCGGGCTGGGGTTGACAAATGAGCAAAAATTAATTATTTTGTATATATCCAGAAGGAGCGCTTTCCCTCGAGTGCTTCCTCGGATGAGGTCGGTGCAAAGGCCCACTGCCCCTCGGATCCCCCACCGGCACTTGTGAGCACCCCTCCGCCGGTGGGGGTGCCAAAAAGTTCTTCAAGAAGTGTTTAATAGAGGGAAGCGAAAGACCAGCACAAACAGTAGCTGGTCATTTTTGTACCCAAATATGCTCGTTAAAAGAGAGGTGTCACTTCGGTAATATTATCTCCTCCTCTGGCAGGTAGTAACTTCCTTCATCTGTCCTCACCAGGCCGCCTTTTTTTATTCTATAGTTATTTTGAGCTATTCTGTAGTCTATTCTATATCTTTCTCCGGCCCTTCAAGCGCAACAGAGGCAATATCAATACTCTCCCCCGTAATACGCATAACGTCTTTATCTACCTTTTTAAATTCTTTATTTGAAGCATTGTAGTGGTTCACCACCGTCCCGAGTGCATTACCCATCTTAGCGTGGTACTCCTCATAGCTTTTCATATGCTTACCAAGTTCCCCTACACGTTTTATGACCTCAACCACCTTCTCTTCTATCGCAAGCGCCTTAAGTCCTTGAAGTACTGTTTGAAGATACGCAAGGAAAGACGTCGGCGAAACAATGATTACCTTGTACTTCGTCGCCGCCCGCTGAATAAGGTTGTCACTACTCTCATCAACTCCGCCAATTTTGTTTACTAAAAGATCGTAGTAAATTGCTTCGTGCGGAATAAACATAAAAGCAAAGTCCATAGTTCTCTCTCCGGGGCGAATGTATTTTGCCGTTTCTTGAATACGAAGCTTGAGGTCTCCTACAAAAAGTTTCTCATAACGAATTTTCTCAAGCTCATTCTTCTCCTCGACAAGGCGATTGTAGTTCTCAAGGGAAAATTTCGAGTCGATAGGAATTATTTTATCTTTTACAAACACCACTGCATCGACTATCTCCCCGTCAGAAAACTTATACTGCATTTCATAACCATTCGGTGGGAGCACGTTTTTAAGAAGTGTTTCGAGATAGTACTCACCGAGTATGCCACGCTGTTTCGGATTTTTTAAAATATCCTGAAGACTCTGGAGCTGATCAGCGAAAGACACCACCTGCTTATTTGTCTCATCAAGTCTGGTGAGCTTTTCGGTAATATCGGTGATGATGCGTGTCGTCGTCTCTCCTGTACGGTGGAGCGACTCGGTCATAGCTCGCGAACTTTCGATGAGTTTTTTATCGACGGTACTGGTGAGTTCATTTTGCCCGCGACGTAAGTCATTCATCTGCTCAAGTAATAGTTTAAGGCTAGAATCCCCCTCACCCCCCCCTTCCTTCTTACGTGTCAGCACCCAAAAGCCAAATCCGTTTAAAAGAAGGAGGAGTAGCCCAAGGAAAAGAAATATGACACTGGTACCTGACATAGATGTGAGTAAAAGCATTTTAGCATAAGGAGACATTTTTACTCTCTCCCCAAAAATAATGCTTTCTGCTATGATAACCCTATTATGCTAGAACAAATTCGTGAATCACTTAAGGATGCAATGCGGGCCAAAGACCAAGTAAGCCTTTCAGTGCTTCGAGGTCTTATTACTGCCTTTACTAATGAGCTCGTCGCTAAAGGTAAAACCCCGCAAGACAAGCTCACTGATGAAGAAATGCTTGCAGTTATAAAGCGTGCAGTAAAGCAACGTAAAGACTCGATCGACCAGTTCACAAAAGGTGGGCGCAAAGACTTGGTAGAAAGTGAAAAAGCGGAGCTGATCCTTCTTGAAAAGTACCTTCCTGTTCAAATGAGTAAAGATGAGATAGAAAAAATCGCTCGCGGGCTTAAAGAAAAGCTTGGCGTCACTGATAAGTCTGGAATGGGTAAATTCATGGGAGCTCTTATGAAAGAACTTAGTGGCCAAGCTGACGGTACGGTGGTGAAAGAAGTCGTAGAAACCCTTTTCTAAAAACAAGAAGAAAAACTTGGAAAAAGGTTCTCTTATTTAATACCTATAATTCTAGCATATGCTACAATTATAGGTATTTAGAGATAGAGGGGCTAATACTTAGATTTCACATGACTCAGACGTCTCGTTTCCAAGTTACTTGGAAACGAGACGTCTGAGTGGGGGGGTTGCTTTTATTGCTATCTATTGTACTATTTATATCCAGTAATTCCGTTCTTCAACCCCATTACGCCTAGGAGGGCAATCATGGGAAATCTTCTTGGCGCCGCAAGGCGCGCGGTCGAGAGACTGTTTCACCAGCTTAATCAAAAGCTACCGCCAGATGTTGTGGCGGAGATTTTTTTCCCCACCCTCCACCCGTACAACCATGTGCGGATCGGGTGCAGGATCCCGCTGATCGGGATCGTGAAGAAGGGCCAACTCTCGCGAGTGACCCACATGTTGGTTGCATGGGGCGTTACGGCCATCATCACCAACAGTAGGTTTGGCCAGTGCCTCACGCTCTCCTACGTAGTGGAAAGCGATGATGATAGAGCGGTCGACGTCAAGAAGGCGACGAACGAGCTCGCTCGGTGGATCTACACCGAGTTCAGGGGACTTCCCTCAGTGGTACAAGGAGTCCGCGCAGCGCGCGAGCTCAAACAACGTCTCGCAATCGCTTGACGTAAACAAAACAGGAGCAACAATGAAATCGCATCACCCTCAGGGCGCAGACCGACACACCGGCCGCGCCCCTTTCCTTTTCCACCCCACTTATTTTTCAAAAAAATTTGACAAGATAAATTTTAGTAGTATAATTAAATTCAGAAGTTTGACATGGTTTTCGAGTTTTTTCAATGCAACTCTTCCCAAAGGAGTAACATCATGAAAGTGCTTGATAAAAAAAATATCGCCGTCCCAACTGGGGACGAAAGAGTGAGAGCCGTAGCGCGGGCACTTGTTCGTGCTGGTTACACAGCCGATGCAATCGTGCAAGCAGTTCTTGCTATCGAATGCAGGGGTCGAAAGTTCGATCGGGCACATGTGACGTATGTGGCAAACATGGCACGAAGAACAGCCAGCGCCGCGCTAAACGCCAAGAGACGTGCTGATCTAGCGATCAACGCGGCGAAAAAAAGCCCCCACATTTTCCGCGTCACGCAAGCGATGCGCGAAGGAGCCCAAGTAGCCGATTTCCGACACGAGGCAATATTGGGAAAAGACTACTGAACAATTCTTTCCACCCGAGCGCGCAGCAATGCGCGCTCACTTTTTTTTTATATTAATCACTCCGTGTTATAGTTCTTAAATTATGATTATTTTTTAAGAATAATTTTCTCTCCACTCTTCTCTTCCCTCGTGCAAGCCGAGGTTCATTATTAGTTTCTTTTTAAAAACGTTAGCCTTTAAATAATTATTATTTATGCAACGAGCAATCAATATACTGAAGTATCTTTACGAAATGCATCGCCCATTTCGTAGAACAATGAGCTTTATCCTTTTTCTTCTTGTTTTTGGACAAGTCATTTTTTTGCTACGTCCCTTACTGCAAGGAAAGATAATCGATGCGCTTGTTCACCAAGGGAGTCTTACGTACTTCGTCACTCTTTTTGCAAGCCTTGCTTGTGTATACCTTATTGGCACCTTACTGAACTTCTTGCGTGAATTTTATGAATGGAAAGATTTGTATTACGACCTTGAACGATACATAAACCTTAAAACACTCACACGTCTCGCTCTTTTTTCAATCGGCCAACACAGCAATGAACATTCCGGCCTGCGCCAGAGTACTATTGGCCGAGGGAAAGCAGCCCTCCGCTCACTTTCAGAAAGTCTGACCTATAACCTTCTCCCAATCGTTATACAAATAATGCTGACAAGTGTTGCTATTTTAATAGCAAGTTGGCAGGTCGGGCTTATTGTCATCATCAGTTCAGGTATCTACCTTACACTTTCAATTCGCCACAACGCTTCATTCTATAAAAATATGAAGAAAAACTCCGATGACTGGCAAGACCTTTCAAAAAAAGAGAGCGAAATCCTCCGTCACTTTCCACTCATCAAAGCTGAGGCACAGGAGAAAAATACTCTCGAAGACTATTTCAGTGGAGTATACCCAATAGAAACTT